>Ga0082212_10002501_pt1 | contig 26765 bp, 23 predicted proteins | sample TergutNt197P3_FD_71548 | JGI IMG/M metagenome (GOLD analysis project Ga0082212, IMG submission 71548) | Neocapritermes taracua P3 segment gut microbial communities from Petit-Saut dam, French Guiana - Nt197 P3 | ecosystem: Host-associated > Arthropoda: Insects > Digestive system > Gut ...
TTTCTTCTTTTTGCGTTTTGCCACAACATATCCCTTGGCATTACCGATCTTTTGCTTCGCAGAACGGGGCGTCAACCTGAAAGATGTTCATTGCGCTTTTTCCTTTTCGCTGAATACGAAAATATCCATGAGAATAAAATTTTTCTTGACCGCTCGGAGCGTGGCAAAGAAATCGCCGTCTTCCCTCTGTTTTATGACGCCGGGAATTCCGGCGCGCGTTACCGGGTCATACGAGGCAAAATCAGCCATGGACAGCCCTTTGAATTGCGCCGCGAACTCCGGCGACCGCATGGCGGCGGCGTCCCTGCTGGTCAGCTTCTGGTAATAAAAACCGGTGATTTTCCCATCCATATCAAAAGCCATGAACACCTGCAATCCGCCGTATTGCCCCTTTTGGTTGATGCCGTGTATATACCCTATGGTTTCCTTGCCCTTCAGAATCGTATAAACCGTGTAAGGCACGTCTATCGTTTCAAATTGTCCGGAAAACCTGTCGCCAAGGCGTTCCTCCACCTGCTTCAGTATAGCCGCGCCCCCCATCTTGTCGATGGAAAGATAAGCCGTCCTGTAGCCGGTGGAGGCGGGAAACAACCTTTTAACATCACGGTCGGGGTCGTTCAGGTCGCAGCCGACGGCGGCGAACGCAATGCCGGAAATTCCCGGCAGAAGCATAAAAACGCAAATCAAAAGAAGTTTTCTCATATCGTCATCCCCCCGTGAAAATTCATTCGGCGACCTCCGTAAACCCCGAACTCTGCGTTACGCTCCCTCGACAAAATGCTCATTTACCTATGTTGGGGGCGAATAATTATTCGCCCTTACATTTTTGTCTCGGTCGCAAGCCTTGATTTCGGGGTTTGCGGAGGTCGCCATTACTTCGATGGGCGGTTCGCGAACCGCCTCTACATTTGATGATCCATATGCTCCATATGCTCAGATGGTTCCCTGTATTTGCAGCAGTCCGGCAGGTCGTGATAGACCAGGTCGTCGGCCTTGTCTTTTTCCGTGTCATGGCCGACTTCCGCGATGGCTTTGCTTATGGCTTCAATTCCGGTTTTGGCGGAATCAAATTCCAGCGCCAGCATCTTTGTTTCATTATCCCATTCCGCCCTGGTCACACCGGCGACTTCCTGCGCCGCCTTTTCTATACGGGTTTTGCACATGCCGCAAAGCCCTTCTACTTTAAGCGTTCCCGTAGAAGCCTCAACCGCTGTACTTGTACTTGTACTTGTGTTTGTACTTGTGTTTGTACTTGTGTTTGTACTTGTGCCCGTGCATCCCGCGGCCATCACGCATGCCGCCGCTAAAATCAAAAACAGTTTTTTCATGGTTTCTCCTTCGTTAATCCATTTAAAAAATAGTCAGATAATACAGTTGAAAGACGACACGGTCGTCTTTCATTTCCCGATCCCATTGATACATTACGCGCGCGGTTAAATCGGAATTGATTTTATACGCAACGCCAAAGCCGGTATTGACGGCGTTTGCGCCTTCCTGTTTCGTCCAGACGTACTGTCCTTCGAGTTTAAGCCGATTTTCATCCATGAAGTTGCGGCCGACGCGATATAAGGCGGCGGCCGCCGTCATGTCATTCTTTCGCCCGAAATCAACCTCGGCCTTATGTTCCATTCTGCCGTAATTAGCGGAAAAATCAATGCCGCCAAGCAGCGTATCTCTGGGATCGCCATGCATCACTTTGTATCCCATAGTGTCGAGCATCTTTCCGCCCATAAACGACAAACCTATATTATAGTTGTCTCTTTGAAGGACGCCAAACGAAACGCGCGAAGATACAATCCAGTTGCCTTCCGTTTTCAGCCCCATGCCGCTGCCCATCGTGACCGCGGCCGCAAAATCTCCGTTCGCAAAATCGCGGGAAATGCCCGCGCCCCAGTCGCGGTCAAATCCAAAACCGTACATGGAAAGCGGCTGAAGCAGATCGGCGTGCGTATCCAGCCAGGATGTCAATCCAAATGGAACGCGGTTATGCCCCGCCCAGACATATCCCGGCGCGGTTTTTATCCTGAACCACGCGTTATATACCTGCAACTGCGGCTTATCGTCCGCATCATCCCAGACAAGACGCATTTGCAGCGCGCCTGTTCCAAAATCGCCATACTCCCCGGAAAACTTCTTGATGTAATCAAAACCGACGCCGTTTTTTTGCATTGTGTCGTGTTTATGACCGGAATGATAAATCATTCCGTCCGTCCCGCCGGTCCCGTCGTCCATTGTCGAATAACCGGCGATTCCCTGCGCTTCGAAATAAAAGAGGCTGTCGGCCGCGTTTGCGGCGTTGGCGCAGAAAACAGCGCAGAGCAATGCAAACATGGCATATTTCATGGGGCGACCTCCGCAAACCCCGAAATCAAGGCTTGCGACCGAAACAAAAGCTGTGTAGGGGCGCGATTTATCGCGCCCAACCAAGGTAAATGAGCATTTTGTCGAGGGAGCGTAACGCGGAGTTCGGGGTTTTCAGAGGTCGCCATGGGTTAAATATCCAGGGAAATTGTTGCCGCGGCGATTTCAACGCCATCTTTTTGGGCTGAAAGGACTATCTCCCAATCCCCGCGCATGGCGAAATGTATTGGAAGCAGATAATCGCCCCTGGCGTTTCGCTTCATGGTTTCAGTAGTCGCGTGGGCGCCGCGCATGGACGGCATGTCATAGCTGGCCACGACCTCCGCGCCATCGACGGACGCGCCCGCTTTATCGACGAGATTGACTTTGAGCGTGTAGTTTCCAACCTTTGGCTTTTCCGGCCATTCGTATTTAAGGATAAAATCGCCGTTTCCGGCGGACTGGGAAGCGCCGCACCCGGCGCAGATAAAGGCCAGAATAATAGCGGCAACGGCCGCCGCGCGTATTTTCGATGTGTTTGCCATGTTTTCTCCTTTACATATGCATAATGCCGATTATATCTGACATCACACTTGTCCAAAACAGGAATTCCGCGTAATCAGCAGAGAACCATAAGAATTAGTAGAATTTTGTGGCAAAATATCCCGGCGGAACAATCGAAAAAATGTTTTTTAGAATTAAGTGACAAACGCAAAATAAGGAAAGAACAGACATGAAAAAAGTCATTTTACTTACGGCGGTATTATTTTTGACCACGATTTTTGCCGCCGCACAAATCGGCGGTTTGCGGCCGGCCGGCGATTCCGGCGCAAAAAACGCCGAACCTTCATTCGTTATAATTCCGCCCATCACGCGTATCCCGCGTATTACCGCGCAGCAGGGCAAAGAACCCATAAGCCTGCGCGACCTTGCCGTTGATATAGAAGTAGTCGGAAACGTCGCTCTCACCACATACGACATGACTTTCCACAATCCCAACCGCGCCACTCTGGAAGGCGAATTTACCATGCCCCTCGGCGAAAACCAGAACGTGTCCGCCATAGCGCTGGATATAAACGGAAGGATGCGGGACGGCGTGGTCGTCGAAAAGCAAAAGGCGCGACAGACATTTGAAGCGATTGTGCGCAGAGGCGTAGATCCGGCGCTTGTGGAAAAGACAGCGGGCAACCAGTTCAAAATGAGGATATACCCTTTTAATTCAAACGGTACGCGCAGGCTGAAAGTAACGATTGAAGAACCGCTCAATACCGTAAACAACAGCTATGTATACGCGCTTCCGCTTATGTTTGACCAGAGAATAAATTTCTCGGTCAACGCTGAAATTCCTCTGGAAGGCGTATCCGGAACGCCTGTAACCGAAACAGACCTTTCCAGTTTTTCATTCAGCAGAACAGGCACTGTATTTAAGGCTTCTTTCAGCGAAAAAAACTACCTTTTAAACAATAAAATAGCTTTTGCCCTTCCAAAACAGAATGAAGAAACGGTTTTTACCCATAAAGACGACAGGGAAACTTTTTTCTACGCGGATATTAACGTAAAGGCTTCTTCAAAAGAAAAAGCGGTTCCAAAAATGACGGCAATTGTATGGGACACTTCGCTGTCGTCTTCAAAACGGGACATAAAAAGAGAATTGTCGCTGCTCGGCGCTTATTTTAACAGGTTTCCCAATGTTGAAATTTCTTTTGTAACTTTTAATATAAAAATCGACACAAACAAAAACTTCAGCGTGAAAAACGGAAACTGGGACGCTTTGAAACGCGAGATCGAATCTCTCGTTTACGACGGTGCGACGCGTTTTGACGGGTTAAATCCGGCCGGTTTGAAAGCCGATGAAATATTATTATTCAGCGACGGCATCAGTACATTCGGCAATACGCGCATGGAAAAATCCGCGGTTCCCGTATTCGCGATAAATTCTTCGGCGGAATTTGAACGCGGAACGCTCGCGTCCGCGGCAAGGTACAGCGGCGGCGCTTTCATCAACCTGAACAACATGACTGATGAAAGAGCTTTGGCCATGATCACCGGACAAAGTTTCAGGCTTGTAGGCTATTCATTTAATAGAAATGATTTTAAAGAAGTTTATCCGCTTGAAGGCGCGGAAGTTTCCGGAAATTTTACTTTCGCGGGAATCCTTACGGCTTCGGAAGCGGAAATCACGCTTTCTTTCGGATACGGAAAGGGAGATATAAGGGAAACGAAAAAAATAAAGATTAAATCCGGCGGCAATAACTCCGCCGTCGCGAGGCTTTGGGCGCAGCAGAAAATAAGGGAGCTTGAACTCGACAGCGAAAAAAATGAGGAAGAAATATTACAGTTGGGAAAAGAATATTCGGTGGTTACGGAATTTACTTCGCTTCTGGTGCTTGAAGAACTCAGGGATTATATAACTTATAAAATAACGCCGCCCCGTGAACTTCTGCCTGAGTACAATAGAGCCATTGCCGACATGAAAAAGGAAGAGGAACGGCGTGAACAGTCGGCGCTGGAAGACGCCATAAGGCAGGCGAGAGAGATAAAAGAATGGTGGAAAAGAGATTTTGACCAGAGCAAACCTTCAAGGGAATTTGAGAAGCTAAGGGGCGCGGTTTCCGGAGGTTCTGAACGCGCGTCTGAATCCCTGGTATTGGAATCTTCAGCCTCAACAGGCCAACGGTCATCTCAACTGGCTGCGCCTCCTCCTCCGCCGGCTAAAAGAAAAGCGCCAGCGCAGATAGCGGATGATGAACCAATACTCCCTTTAATGAACGCGGAAATGGGACGTGGAGCCAGCCAGGTTCAAATAGATCAATCGTCTTCACAGCGCTCTGCGGATCGCCTTGCAGGTGCGCCTACAGGCATTTCCGACTCAAAAGTTATGGAAACAACCGCAAGCATATCGCTTAAAGCCTGGGATCCGCAGACGCCGTACATGAAAATACTTAAGAAATCACCGGACGGCGAACTCTACAAAGATTATCTGAAACTCAAAGACGGATATGACGACCAGCCTTCATTCTATTTTGACGTTACCGATGAATTTGCGAGCCGCGGACAAAAGGATAAAGCCGTTGTGGTGCTCTCAAACATCGCCGAAATGAAGCTCGACAGCGTCGAACTGCTGCTTATCGCCGCGAACAAACTTATAGAACTCGGCGAATACCGATATGCCGTTGATTTATTTGAAAAGATTTTAAAACTCAGGGGCGAAGATCCGCAATCTTACAGGAATCTTGCCCTTGCGTACCAGGCGACGGGCGAAAATCAGAAAGCGCTTGAAATGTTTTATAAAGTTCTAACCGGAAGCTGGGCAAGGTTTAACAGCGTAAAACAGATTGTTTTTGTGGAAATGAATAACCTCATATCTTTGACCTCCGGCATGAATCTGTCCGGCATAGACAAAGAGCTTATATTCGCGATGCCGACAGACGTCAGAATAGTTTTGGGATGGAGTACAGATAATACCGATATTGACATCCACGTCCGCGATCCTTACGGCGAAACGGCTTTTTACAGCAACAGACAGACAAGGATTGGCGGCAGGGTATCGGTAGATATCACGCAGGGATTCGGCCCTGAAGAGTTTATGCTTAAAAACGCCGTCGAAGGCGATTACGAAATATGGACGAATAACTTCGGCGATTCAAGACAACGTATATCCGGACCCACGGCGCTCTTTCTTGACATATACACTTTTTACGGAACAAAGAAGCAGACGCATAAACGCGTTCTCGTAAGAACCGAGAATGTAAGAGAAAACAATACGATAGGAACGGTAAATTTTAAGAAAAATTGAAGAGACATGGGACCGCGGGCGTCCTCGTCGGCGTACAGGTAAATAAATGGGGGCGCGATTTATCGCGCCCCTGCAAAAGTTACATTTTTCAGGAGGAAAACGCATGGCGCTCATCGGAGCCAACGAACTGAAAAGAAAGACGCTGATTACTCTGGAAAATCAGCCATATGCGGTGGTTGACGTTTTTTTCGCGTCGCCAAGCGCGCGCGGCGCGTCAACCATGGTGCGCACCAAATTGCGAAACCTGCTCACCGACGCGGTGCAGGAAAAAACATTCAGAACCAGTGAAAAGTTTGAAGAACCGGATGTCGTATTGGCGCAGGCGTCATGTCTTTATTCAGACGGCGAAACATGGAATTTTATGGATGAGACTTCATATGAACAGTTTTCACTGACGCGCGAACAGATCCGGGACGACGTCCTGTACCTGAAGGAAGGTCTTTCTCTGCATGTTATGAAATACAACGGAAACGCGATCGCAATTCAGTTGCCGCAATTTGTCGAGCTGGCGGTGAGCGCCACGGAACCCGGCGGACGCGCGGACACGGGAAGCGGCGGCGCGACCAAACCGGCTACGCTTGAAACCGGCCTGAACGTGCGTGTTCCGTTGTTTATCAAAGAAGGCGAGATTGTACGCGTCAGCACGCAGACCGGCGAGTTTGCTTCACGCGCTTAACACACCGTGTAGGGGCATGTAGGGGCGTAGCGTGCTACGCCCAATCCCCAATATGCCCCCGGTATTTTTCTTTCATGAAAAAAAGTCCCTGAGTGCCGCGGACGCGGCCTCGATATCCGCGGCGGACACGTCGTGGTGCGTTACGAGGCGCAATGTGCCGCGCTCAGGCGGATTGATAAGTATGCCGCGTTCCCGCAGAAACGCCGCAAGCGCCGCGCCGTTGCAGTCAACGCTTGCCCATACCATGTTAATATCGCGCCTTGATTCGTCAATCAGCAGTTTCGGCAAACCGGCCAGACGATCAGCCAGCATATTTGCCCGCGCATGATCTTCACCCAGCCGCTCGGTCATGCCGCGCATGGCGGCCAATCCGGCAGCAGCCAGAACACCAGCCTGGCGCATCCCGCCGCCCAGCAGCTTGCGGTGTTTGCGCGCCCGCGCGATGAAATCCGCCGTGCCGCACAACATCGACCCCACGGGCGCGCACAAACCTTTGGAAAGACAGAACATAACCGAATCGGCAAATCTGGCGGGTTCGGTCGCCTCGCACCGGAGATGATAAGCCGCGTTGAATACGCGCGCGCCGTCCAGGTGGACGGCCAGTCCGCGCGCTTTCGCCCAATCCCAACGCCGTTCCATCTCACGGAGGGGCATAACCGTACCGAGGCTGTGGGCGTTCTCAAGGCAGAGCAGGCGCGGCTCTGGATAATGAATGTCCGGGCTGCGATACGCCGCGTCCATGTCATCCAGAGACATGTTTCCATTATGGGACGGCACGGCGCGCAGCGTAACGCCAGACAATACGGCGGCAGCGCCAACCTCGTAAACTGCGATGTGGCACTGCCCGTCGAGCAGTACCTCGTCGCCGCGTCGGCAGTGGGTCATAAGCGCGATCTGATTTCCCATTGTGCCCGACGGAACAAAGAGCGCGGTTTCTTTGCCCATGCGTGACGCCGCCTCGCGTTCCAGTTCGTTGACGGTAGGGTCGTCGCCGTATACATCGTCTCCGACGGCGGCGCAAGCCATTGCGTCCCGCATTGCTTGCGTCGGCTTTGTAACAGTGTCGCTTCGCAGGTCGATCATATTAATAAGGGTGAACCACTGAAAACCCCAAAATCAAGGCTTGCGCCTGAGGCGCAAGCCTTGATTTTGGGGTTTTCAGTGGTTCACCGGAATAATAATTAATAATTCGTCGCTCTGAGTTTAAAGTAAGCCCGGGGATGGTTGCAAACCGGGCACTGTTCCGGCGCGGCTTTTCCGATGTGGATATGGCCGCAGTTGGCGCATTCCCAGATCATTTCGCCGTCGCGGGAGAAAACAAGCCCGCCTTCGACTCCGGCAAGAAGTTTCAGATAGCGTTCCTCGTGGGCTTTTTCGATCGCGCCCACCATCTTGAACAAATCCGCGACATCTGCGAAACCTTCATCTCTAGCGGTTTTTTCAAATTCCGCGTACATGCTTGTCCATTCGAAATTTTCACCGGACGCGGCGGCTTTCAGGTTTTCAGCGGTTCCGGAAATATCGCCGCCTTCCTGAAGCAGCTTGAACCATATTTTGGCGTGTTCTTTTTCGTTATCGGCAGTCTCAATAAAAATGGACGCGATCTGCTCATAACCTTCCTTCTTCGCCTTGCCGGCGTAGTAGGTGTATTTATTGCGCGCCTGTGATTCGCCCGCAAAGGCGGTTTTCAAATTTTCTTCAGTTTTTGTTCCCTTAAATCTGCCCATACAAATTTCTCCTTTATTTGCTATTGCGGCCTGTTGCCCAGCTCCTCCCTGTAAACGCGGGATGTCCCGCGTTTACAGGGAGGAGCTGGGCAACAGGCGTCCCCTTTATTATCGATAAATTACAGGGCTGTTTGAAAACGGAACGTTTATTTTCCGCCAAACCTGAAAACGACACCGGCCGATATCCTGAGGTTTTTAATCCAGAAACTCTCAAGGTAATCGTTCCCCCCTTGATAAAACGGAAAGTAGTCGATCTGCGGCGCGCGGATGGCCAAGTTGTCCCCTATTTTCCAGTCAAGCCCGCCGCCTAATGCCATAGCGAAAAGGTTTTCAGGATCGAAATTGATGTAATCATTACCATCTCTTATTTTTTCCCTCGATTGTACGACTCCGAACAACGCGTGCCCAAATACATCTAAAGGTGCGTCGAACCGTCCGGTTATCTGCGGCCCAGCCATAAATGAATGAACGTTTACACGAAGAAGATCGTCATAATTTTTGTAAAATCCTGAAAAATCTCCTTTGATGCCAAATATCGAATTTATATTGCCGGCAAACGACGCATTCCACCCATTAAAGTTAACGTAGTTGCCATCAGTAGACGCATGGACGAAACTATCTCCGCCGAAAATTTCAAATCGTGGGTAATCCTTATAAGAAACATCCAAAAAAAACTCCGAGAACGGATCGCGCGGTTTTTCCTTTGCCGCCGTGGCCGCAGCCGCAGGCGCGGTTTGGTCAGAGCCGGGCATTCGGACATACCGGGCTTCTATAAAACCTCTCATGTTTTTGTCTATTTCAATTTCCACATAACCCCGTTCCGTTCCAATAATGGATACGCTCTGGTTGCACTCAAGCTGTTTGATATCTATCATGCCCCCCGGGCGCGAAAACACACTGACGCTGCGCCTTCCCTGACAGTCAATTGTGCCGTCCGAAGCTCCAAATACCGGAACGGAAAACAGCGCAAACAGCATAAGACTACGCAATACGGAACTTTTCATAAGCATTTCTCCAATCGTTTTTTCTATTTTAGTTCTTTCTTTTTTCAAAACTGTACAGCAAAACAGCCGCTGTATTCATAACCTGGTTCCTATAAATCATTAAGCAGCCTCCGAAAACCCCCAAACTCTGCGTTACGCTTCCTCGGCAAAATGCTCATTTACCTATGGCGGGCGCGATAAATCGCGCCCCTACGTCGCTTTTGTCTCAGTCGCAAGCCTTGATTTTGGGGGTTTCTGAGGCTGCCATTTATTTTACCAGAAAACAATCGTTACCATAAACGCGTAAGTACAGTTTTTCCATTTCGCCGTCCACCGCGCGCGACTCGTACTTATCTGCCGCGGCTTTCGCGGATTGCGCGAAGCCTGAACGCAAAGCTTCATCTTCATAAAGCAGTACCATCGCCTCTGAAAACTCTTTTTCTCCGTTTGCGAGAATCCCCGCCTGTTCCGCCAGTTCGCTGTTTCCCCTGCACGATGTGGCAATTACAGGTTTCCCTGCCGCCAATGCCTCTATCAAACTCACGGGAAGCCCTTCGCGCTTTGACGCCGAAACGATTACGTCCGCCATTAAAACCAGGGCGGGCACATCATCCCTCCAGCCCAAAAAGAACACTCTTTGCGCCAAATCCAAAGAATCAGCCAGTTGCTTATAAACAGCCCGCATTGCGCCTTCTCCAGCCAGCAGCAGCACGGCGTCGGGACATTGTCCGGCTATGGCGGCAAAGCCGCGAATCAGCAATTCCTGATTTTTCAGTTTGCAAAGTTCGCCGACGCATAAAAAAACAAACGCGTCCGGCGGCAAGCCAAGATCAGCCTTGTCAATCGGAGCGGAATTTTCATATGGGCCGCGCGATACACCGATGCCGTTCATACGAACCACGAAACCGGCCGGCAGTTTGCGCGCGATTTGTTCGTCTTCCCTGTTGATTACTATCAGGCAGTCTGTAATTCGTGCCAAAAGCCATTCCGCCGTATAATAAAGCAACCAGTTTAGAAGCGGCGCGCCCTTATAAAAATGGAATCCGTGCGCCGTGTAAATCACGGGCAGTCCTTTCTTTCTCAGACGGGCGGCCGCGATGCGCGCTACCAATCCACCGGTGGGCGTATGACAGTGCAGCAAGCCGTATGAATACTCTCCAAGTTGTTTATTGAGCAAACGAAGCGCCTTTAAGTTTTTAAGCGATAACGGAAAGCGCGTAAAAGGCAGTTCAAGAATTTTTATCCCCCGGGATATAAACTTTTCACGGCAGCTCTCCACATAGGCGGCGGAAGAATTGCCGCTTAGCGCCACGTTAAAGCTTGCGGCGACATGCACCTCGAATCCCATTTTTTGCAGGATGCGGATCTGCCCCCATGTGAATTTATCTATATGATACGCGGTGCAAGCCACGATAAGCGCAAGCCGCTTTTGGGAAAGTTGATTAATTGCCATAGTGCAACAGGACTATATGTAAATGGGCAGCTACTTGATCCAAAACACTGCAATATTTTCCCTTGCTTCCACTATTATCAATTTTTACCTCTGCCTTCACCATGCAAACGTCCATATTTTATTTCTTCCAGTTCTTTATCCCTACGCCTCATTTCTATTGCCATATCGCTGGTAAGGCGGGAACCACAAGTGTCCAAAACAGCCGATACGAACTTAGAAGTATAAAAACTTAGAGTTATGTATCATTTGTAAGAGGGGCATGGCCGGAACCAATCTGGTAAGATATTTGTGCAAACAAAACAACCAGAGGAGTCCCGACCATGCAGAAGTTTTCTAGCATATTTTCGCAGTTACTTCAACTATTCTCACGAACTGAGTTTCAATCAGTGGTAAATAAGCACAAATCGGATTACGCATCAAAAGGGTTTAGCAGTTGGGGACAATTTATTTCGTTGCTGTTCTGTCAGCTTGGCCATGCGCATAGTTTGCGAGAAATATGCGATGGATTGGCAGGTTGTGAAGGGAAATTGAAGCATCTTGGAGTGTCGGAGCCGCCGAAACGCTCGACCTTGTCGTATGCCAATTGTGTTGGCTGCGCTCCTGGCAACCGCCGCCGACTTAACTTGGACAGCATATTTTGAAATAGCAGGGAAATATATTGAAAAATAAGTAAAACTTAACTATTCCGTCCAATATATGCTGGACAGCACTGGGGGCAAAAACACAAAAATATTCCGAGGTGGGCAACCTCATCTTGAAATTATTGCTTTCAGGAATGTAAGTGCTGTAGAATCAACAACGATTATGCGGTTTTACGCTGTTTTGGACAGGTGTGCATGTTCTCCATTCCGGCGACAGCAACCCTGTTGACTGTTTTCAAGACCGTTCGCTTGGCGTTTTTGCGTACAATCCGTTTATTTGCGGGGAGCGGGCGCATTACCGCGCGATCTGCGGCGCTACGGCGGGTGAAAAGAATTTCTTTGCCGTAAAGGATTTGATTTCCTGCCTGACCGTCAATCCAATGATATGGGTTGTTGATTTATCCGCGTCATATTTGGATTTATTTGAATTGCTGAAAGATGAAATGCCAGAGGATACCGCCATCATGCGCGTTTCACGTGAGGCTTCAAATTTTGCTTTCAATCCATTTCTTTTGACCGACCCATATTCTGACGCGCCTGAAGAACAGATCGGATTTTGTATGGGGCTTCTGAAAATAATGGCCGGGGCTGAATTTCACAATGATGAAGGCAAAGATGTCATGCGCAAAGGACTGGAAGCGTTTTTTGTTGCTTGCGGGATTTTGCTTCAGAACTGGAAAAATGAAAACGTAAATCTTATTCAGCCTTTGAGTTTGCTTTCAGAGATTATTGAAACGAAAATGCGGCATCCGGAACTTGCCGCCGCTTTTCGGCGCTGGACTGTCGGGCGGCGCGGAGAGCTTTTCAACAGCGGATACGATACCGTACAGAGCGCCCGCTACTGCTATTTCGACCTGCGCGGTATGGAAGGCGAGCCGGAGTTAGCGGCGGCCATCGTCTACATGATTTTCTCGAAAATTTATAAGGAGATTGCGAATGAAAGCCTGCGGGCGGTTCAAAAGCGGTTGGTTTTGGACGAAGCACACCGTTACATTGCCGACCCCGTTTTATCAGACTGGATTCAGCGATTGACCAGCGCCGACAGGCAAGGGGATTTCATGATTGACCTTATTACGGAATCCATCGCTGATATTCAGTCTGACGCTATTCTTGCGAATCTGAAACAGGCGTTTTTCTTTCCCGGCCAAAATGACATTGAGGCTTCATTTGAGAAACTGCAACTGGTCGCTCATGACGTTGAACTGTACAAACAATTAGACCCGTCGCGTTGCGAAGTCCTTTATTGGTCAAACGGCGGATTGTGCCGTATTCTGCGTTCCGTGGCCGATCCTTGCACATACTGGCTTGCCACGACAAACGCCGATGAACGCGATATGAAGCGGCGCATGAAAGAACGCTTTGGTAACAATCGTGACGCCCTTGAAGAACTTGTCCGAGTTACGGCGGACTGCCAAACCGTAAAGGAGCGCCTATCAAAACTCCGAACCTACTTCAAAAAACCGCAGGGTACTGTGAAGAGTTGAAATTGCAGATGGAAGGCGACGGATGTATGGCGTATCATTGTTTTTCATTGTTTTGCGAGATGGATTTGGCGTCTATGAACCAAAAAATATTTTTAAGACCAAAATTGTGGTGGTAGATATGGTGGTACGCTAATCTGTGCGAGGATATAAATACTTGATATGCAAAGAATTATGCGTGTAGTTCGATTGACGCCACCGCGACATTTTCAACCTTGAGAAGTATATGTGCAGGAAAGACGCCTCTGATTCCCCCGCCATCAATCGACAATATGTAAAATTGTTAAAAACATATCCTTCGTTTTACTCCGCCGCCTTGAAGTTGTATAGCGGCTTGATCGTCTTTACGATGTCCGCCGTATCACCGATATTTGCGATAATTTCTTCCATCGGCTTATATGCGAACGGCGCTTCGTCGAGGGTGCTTCGATTTACCGTTGACGAGAATATTCCCTGCATCGACTTTTCATATTGCGTGAGCGTTATGCTTTCCTTAGCGGCTTTGCGGCTCATAATGCGTCCCGCGCCGTGCGGGGCTGAACAGTTCCAGTCCGTGTTGCCCTTGCCGACGCATATCAGACTCCCGTCGCGCATGTTCATCGGGATTAACACACGCTCGCCTTTTTGCGCCGAGATCGCGCCCTTTCGCAATATCATCGTGTCGAGGTCGATGTAGTTGTGAATCGTTGTAAACTGCTCGGCAATCTTGATCTTCACGCGCTTTTCAAGCTCCCTCACGATGGCTTTGCGGTTCAGATCGGCATAGCGCTGCATGATGGCCATATCATGCAGGTAATCGTCAAACAACGCCCCTTCCAGATACGCCAGCACCCTGTCCGCCCCTTTGCCCTTGCGGTTCAGCTTATCCGCGGCGGCTTTCTGGTAGTGATAGCAGACCTGTTTGCCGAGGTTCCGGCTCCCGGAGTGGACGACAAGATAGAGTTGGCCGTCGTCGTCTTTGTCTAATTCGATGAAATGGTTTCCGCCGCCCAGCGTGCCGATGGAGTACACAGCACGCTTTAAATCCATGTTCTTTGCGCAGCGCCGTAAGGTCGATTTCATCATTGAAATGATGTGGAGTCGAGCGGGTATCAAAGCCTGACGGGATATACTGATGGATTGCCTTGTCAAGCTGTCCGTGTTCCACGCGATTGTCTTTCAGCAACGCGGTTTCCATGCCGCAGCCGATGTCCACGCCGACAAGGTTCGGAACGATTTTATCTTTGATCGTCATGGTAGTACCGATAGTACAGCCCATGCCTGCGTGAGCGTCCGGCATTACGCGGATTTTACTGCCGGACATGAACTCCTGATCGAGAAGGTGCTCAATCTGCGTGATGGCGCTCTGCTCGGCGGTGTCGGTAAACACCTTGGCGGTATTGTATTTTCCTTTTAGTTCGATCATTTCATTTCCTCTTAATACCCGTGAACGAAATGATTTTCCATGCCTGCGCGGTCTTTTTTACACGATGCGGCGTCAGGTTTCGCTTACGTACTATTGAGTACGCCGCGCTCAACCTTCCTTGCCTCGTGGCAAAAATCCTCGCGCATCCAACGAAAAATCATTTCGTTCGCGGGTATAACAAATCCTGATAAAACGAGTCCTGTTTATTGATAATCAATATTGGACTATAAACGATTAAAGGCAGATAACTATATCGGATTTATGAGCGTCGGCGCGATTTTTCGTTTGAGCCGGCTTAAAAAACTATTTACTTGAAGGATGAAAAAGGAGATAGAAAAAATGAGAAAATTTCTGCTTGCAATGATTTTTGTCCTCGCAGGAACAAACGTTTTCGCAATGACGTTTAAAACCGGCGACGACACGATTGATCTTTACGGAAGCCTGCGTGCATTCTCGGTATTCAATTATACAGACAGGGGCGACAGAGTCATCTGTGGCGGCGCCGACCGGAACTGTTCGCAGTTTTTAATAGGATTGCAGGGAAATTCCCGCGCCGGCGTGAGGTGGACGCATGGCGACTTTTTTGTAAACAACGAATGGGGCATGGGCGGTTCCGATACAACGCCCGGGCTGTCTCTACGCTTAATGTATGGCGATTATAAGTTCGCCGGAGGAGATTCGGGCAGGATAAGAATCGGGCAGTCAGCCAGCATAGCTCAAACGTATTCAAGCTACGACCGGAAACTCAACGCTGATAACGGACTGCTGGGTTTTGGCGCGATCGGCGAAGCACGCAGGGCGGGAATCAACTATGAAATCGGCGGTTTTTCGATTTCGGCGATTTCAATGCGACAGGACGTAAGCACGCTTACAGGCGCTTCGGGCGTATTCACCAATTCAGGTCTTTCAAATATTTCGTTCAGAGAAATTATGCCGCGAATTGAAGCAGCCTACTCGGTTTCCAGCGTTAAAATAGCCGGTTCTTTTGTTAACAGCTCCGTTGTCGCCGATAATATTACTTATACCTCTGAAAACGATACTGAAATCGTAATCGTAGATGAAAGAAATACTGTTCGCAACAAGCGTTACAGTGTTAATGCCGGTCATATAATGTTTCTCGCCAATCCGAAAATCGGGGAAAACGCGAGGTTAATCGCGTCGGGGTTTTATTCCGTGAACGGCGGCATATATCAAATGGTTTCAATCGGCGGCGGATTCAGCGACAATGAAGCCGTCGGCAGAAGCGTCGGCGCCCTGCCTTTGTTGAAAGAATTAAACGGCGACAAAATCACGTGGAATAACACGACGGTATACGGCGGAGCGGTTGCCGTGGTTGTTGACAAGTTTGAAGCGGGCTACGGCATTCAGAGCGCGGCCAACGACGCCTGGGATAATAACCAAACCGGAATGGGCATATACGCGAATTACAAATTCCGGGTGTCCAATAATTTCAGAATTACTCCTGAATTTGCTTATCTTCACAGCGGAAACTTAAGGGGCAATAAAGATGTAAAAGACACAAGAGGTGTTCAGGCCGGCGTACAGTTCAGATTTGACATCTGATTGATAAGATAAGGAATAAGATATGTCTTCGTTTAAGCGTTTTCTTTCGTCGCGCTGGGGCATTATTGTTACCGGCGCTGTAATCGGCGTACTTGCGCCCGTACTGGTCAAGCTGGGCAATCCGCCCAATATGGGCGTCTGCGTAGCCTGTTTCAGCCGCGATATCGCCGGCTCTCTCGGTCTGCACAGGGCCGCCGCAGTGCAGTACATCCGTCCCGAAATTATAGGTTTTGTGCTAGGCGCGCTTGCCGCAGCGCTTTTGTTCCGTGAATTTCGGCCCCGCGCGGGGTCGTCGCCGCTTCTGCGGTTCTTCCTCGGCATGTTCGCCGCAATCGGCACGCTCGTATTTCTCGGCTGTTCATGGCGCGCCTATCTGCGTCTCGGCGGCGGAGACTGGAACGCCCTTGTCGGTATTTTGGGCCTTGCCGTCGGCATCTGCGCCGGCACTGCATTACTGAGAAAAGGTTTCAGTCTCGGGCGCAATTATCCCGCGCCGAAAGCCCTCGGCTGGGTCATGCCGCTTGCCATGATCGGCCTTCTGATTCTGCTTCTGGTCGTGCCGCAGTTCGGACGCGACGGCGAAGGCAATCCCGTCGGGCCGATTTTCCTGTCCGCAAGCGGCCCCGGAAGCCAGCACGCGGCAATCGGCATTTCGCTCATCGTCGGTCTTTTTATCGGATTTCTCGCTCAACGCAGCCGGTTCTGCACCGTCGGTGCGATAAGAGACCTGGTTCTCATAAAAGACATGCACCTTATGAACGGCGTTATCGCATTGATCGTGGCGGCCTTTGCTACAAACGCGGCGCTGGGACAACTGAATTTCGGATTTGCCGGCCAGCCTATAGCGCACACGAATCACATGTGGAATTTTCTTGGCATGGTTCTGGCCGGGCTGGCGTTCACTATGGCGGGAGGCTGTCCGGGCAGGCAGGTATTTCTTTCGGGAGAAGGCGATACCGACGCAGCCATGTTTGTCGTTGGAATGATTTTCGGCGCCGGCTTCGCGCATAACTTCAACCTGGCCAGTTCCGGGGCGGGTCCGTCAATCTACGGCCCCGCGGCCGTTATTTTCGGCATCGTGGCGTGTGCCGTAATCGGTCTGACCATGCGCGAACGATCCGCTTAAGGAAAGGAGATTTTTATGAGTGACGTAAAAACCATAGACGCCCGCGGACTTTCCTGTCCGCAGCCCGTGCTGCTCGCGCAGGTGGCCATCAAGGATATTGATCATGGCACGGTGTGCGTGCTTGTGGATTCCGAAACGGCGAGGGACAACGTGACGCGAATCGCGCAAAAATCAGGATGGCAAGCCGGGACGGATGAACAGCCCGACGGCGTTATCAGAATATCGCTGACAAAATAACGATAGTCCCGGAAGGTTTTCCGACTCAAAAAACTGTTGGATGCCGTCAAAAAAACCGGTTATACAGGCAGGATCGCCAGAATCGAAGAGATTCCACAGAATAACCGCCCCTAAGCCTTAAAAAAGATGTAAAATTTCTTCTTTGGGAAACGCTGATTAATTGCCTGAGCATACAGGGCGTAGCACGCTACGCCCCTACTTGTTGCGCGGTGCTCGTAACCTCAACATATTTCTATATATCGAGGTTCCTGCGCTCCGTGCGCCTTGCGCTTCATCCTGCTCAGACAATTAATCAGCATTTCCTTTGTGTAACTTAAACTTTTAAGCGGCAGCTTTCCGTTAAAAAGGACGCCAAATGTGGAAATACTATGCTTTGCTGTCGGCGTTTTTCGCGGCGGTTACGGCGATTCTGGCTAAAGTTGGAGTAAAAGGAATCAGCGGCAATGTCGCTACCGCCGTGCGTACGGTTGTGATTTTGATTACCGCATGGCTTATTGTCATTTTTGCCGGACAGTTTAAAGAAGTAAAAGCTCTCGGAAAAGAAAATATCATATTTTTAGTTTTGTCAGGAGCTGCCACTGGATTATCGTGGATTTTTTATTTTAAAGCGCTTGAGACGGGCAATGTGTCGAAGGTTGCTCCTATAGATAAACTCAGCATTGTTATGGTTATGATATTTGCTTTTATATTTTTACATGAGCCGATGAGCTTAAAAACCGTTTTAGGCGGAACATTAATCACCGCCGGCGCGGTTTTGCTGGCTTTATGATATACCCGCGAACGAAATGCTTTTCCATGCCTGCGCGGTCTTTTTGACACGATACGGCGTCAGGTTTCGCTTACGTACGATTGAGTACGCCGCGCTCAACCTTCCTTGCCTCGTGTTAAAAATCCTCGCGCATCCAACGGAAAATCATTTCGTTCGCGGGTATAATTTGTCTCATGCCTTCAGGCAGAACATCGCGTAAAGCGGTATGCTTTTAATCCCGTTTTCAAAGCCGAAGTTTCTGCCCGACACTCGAACGGAATATTCAGGTCTGTAAATGTCGCGGTAATGCCTCAGGCTTTTTGAGCGCACGTTTTCGGCTGATTTCGCTTCCAACGGAATGATATTGCCCTGTCTGTCCTGAAACACAAAATCAACCTCGGCCTTGCCGGGAGAACTCCAATAATACGGGGTAATCCCGTTTGCGACAAGCGCCTGCATAATATGGTTTTCGGCCAGGACGCCCTTAAAGCCCTCAAAGCTGTGCGGCGTGTGAAGCACCGCATTGGCCGTAATGTCGAGCTTGGAACAAAGCATCCCCGTATCCGCCATATAAACTTTGAACGCTTCGTTTTCCGCATAGGCCGGCAAAGGCATTTTCCCCTCAGTTACATGAATGCATTTGTTTATCACGCCCGCCGCTTTCAGCCAATCAAGCGCCGTCTCATAATCCTTTGCCCGCGCCCCTGATTTTATGACCTTGTACTGAAATTTACGGTTTTCTTTTGCAAGCTGCGCCGGAACCGATCCCCACGCCGCCATGATCCGCACCGTTTCCTGCGGCGTGGCGTATTTCGCCATGTCCGCAATATATGAATCGTTCAACGTCCTCTGTATGGCCGTCACAAAATCAAAATCCCGTTTGTTCGCGTATTCCTCTACCGCACGGGGCATGCCGCCAACCACAAGATAGGTTTTATACAGGTCAATGGCCGTATCGTGGAGCGAGAGCGGCGTAAAATCCTCGCAGGCTTCGCGGATCAGCCCGCAAATGGCATCCTGCCCGACAGCCCATAGAAATTCCTCAAAATCCATCGGGTATAAGCGAAGCATATCCACCTTGCCGACGGGGAAAGAGAATTTTTCACGCCTCATCGCCACGCCGAGCAAACTGCCCGCGGCGACGACATGATACTGCGGCGCTCTCTCGGCAAAATATTTGAGGGATGTCAACGCCTGTTCGCACGCCTGTATTTCATCAAATATGATCAGGGTGTCTCCCGGCAGTATGGTTTGCCCGCTATTTGCGGAAAGTTCCCGCACAATCCTTTCCGGGTTCAGATCGCGCCTGAATATGGCGGGTATCTCTATGGATTCCTCCATGCTGAAATACGCGACGTTTTTATAATGCTTCTTGCCGAAGGACAGCAGAATATAGGTCTTGCCTACCTGCCGCGCGCCTTGCAACAGCAAGGGCTGCCTGTCCGGCTTTTCTTTCCACGACAAAAGGTCATTAACAATTTTACGTTCCATAAAGTGCAATTATATCACATTTTATAAAACGTAAAATAGACAAAATAGTCCCCCCGATGGGAATGGGCATATAACCACAATTTTGAGGTAAACATATATGGCGACTTTCGGCTACGCGAGAGTTTCAGGGATAGATCAGAACGAAGACAGACAGATGATAGCCATGAGCGAACAGGGTATACCGTCAGAACGTGTATTCACGGATAAACAATTTGGAAAAGACTTCGAGCGCCGGCGCCTGTACCGGTGTAGGGGCGCGATTTATCGCGCCCTTTGTTTGTATCAGGATCAAGAAATGTGCCGTTCGGTTATTATAGGGCGCGATAAATCGCGCACCTACACGGTTTTCATGAATATGTTTTTATCACGCAATCCAGGGCATCGGCCTTTCCAACCGCAAAAACAAGCCTTAATTTCGGAATCCGGGATTAAGAATTTGCGCTTCAGCGACTCGTTTTTCATTTCCATTCCTTCATACACATAAAGATATTTACACGCGGGTGCCGGCGCAATAAGAGAGGGCAAATTTAATAAAAGCGTCGGTTGCCGGCGTTGCGGAATAATTCTTTTTCAGAACAATATAAAAACTTCTTTCCGGCAGCCCGCCTACGTCAATCGAAACAATTAGTTTTTGTCTTATATAAGACTTTGCCGCCAGCTCTGAAACAAATGAAAGGCCGAGACCGCTCGCAACGGCGTGGATAATGCTCTGCGTGTTGCTCAGCCAGGCGCTGATCTTTAACTCCGCCGGCGCAACGCCGATTTTTGTCAGAAATTCCTCATACTCCAGCCTTGTACCCGATCCGGATTCGCGCATAACGAAATATTCATTGCGCAGTAAACGCGGAATGTCGGTTGATCCGGTTTGCTGAAAGCGCTGTTCGCATGGCGCGATCAGTATCAATTTTTCCGACATCAAACGTTCGTAAACACACTTGTGATTGTCTACTTTCGCGCCGACGAAGCCGACATCGCTTTTATGCGTCGAAATGCCTTTTACGACATCCGCGGTGTCCGCCTGTTCCATATTGAAAACGACGTTCGGATACAGTTTATGAAAAGCTCCAAGTATTTCCGGCAGGATATACTGCGCCGGAACGGATGAGGCCAGTATGCCTATGCCGCCTGACGCGCAATCGGACAAGCCTTTCAATGAAATGAGCGATTTGTCACGAAGCGACAGCATGTCCTTTGCATATTCATAAAAAAGCTCGCCGGATTTCGTCGGCAGAAATTCTTTGGTGGAACGGTAAATCAACCGCGCCTGCAGCTCTTCTTCCAGCGAGCTTATATACATGCTGATTGACGGCTGCGACAAAAACATCTCCTTGGCCGCCCTGGAAAAACTCCGCAGCTCATACACTTTTATATATGCTTCTAATTGTTTAAGCTCCAATCTTCTCCTTAAGGCAGTGCCTGAATAAAGGAAATTTTACTATGAAAACGCGCGCAATGTCCACAAGGGGGAAAAGTTCCTCGCGTCGCGCGCCTTGCCACATTTGTCATGGGCGTGTTATATTAATTTGATTTTAGTTTCAATGGAGCCCATTTTATGAAATATAAGTTCGCCGTTGTTCTGATTTCAATCGTGTTTCTGTCTGCCGTTATAGGCGGGATTCTAGGCGGTTCTTCCGCCGCTAAAGCCGCAGCGGCGACTTCCAGCAATGAATTCCTGGCTAACTACACCGACGCCCTTGACGTAATACAAAAGAATTATATGTATGACGTCGATTCGGACAAGCTGGTTTACAGTTCCATAAAAGGAATGCTGCGGATACTGGATCCGCATTCAAACTTTCTTGAACCGAAGGATTTTACGAGGATGCGCGAAGAACAGCGCAGCCGGTATTATGGACTTGGGATCCGTATAAGGACGCTGCTTGGCGGGGAACGCGGGCGGCAGGTGATCGTCGAACCTCCTACATTTGGAACGCCGGCGTATAAGAGAGGACTAAGGGCGGGCGACATCATCAGCAAAATTGAAGGCGAGCCGATAGACAACTGGACTTCCGACGAAGTGGTAAGCAAACTCAGGGGGCAGCGGGGAACAATCGTAAATATATCCATAGAGCGTCCCGGCGTGCGCGACATGCTTGAAATAGCGATCGAACGTGACGAAATCCCACTTGTCACGGTTCCTTACGCTTTCGAGATACGGCCCGGGGTCGGATACATCAAGATGGATAAATTCGCTGAAACGACGTCAAACGAACTGAAAACCGCGCTTGATGAAATGAAGGGCATTTCGGGCCTTATTCTGGACTTGCGCGACAATGGCGGCGGTTTGCTGAATCAGGCGATCTCGGTTTCCGGCTTTTTCCTGCCTCGCGGCGAATTGGTCGTTTCAACCCGCGGGCGGGCTGACGGTTCCGCCCGCATATATGAGGCGTCCGGATCTGAAACGCTTGGCATTCCATTGGTGGTGCTTATTAACAGACACAGCGCCAGCGCTTCGGAAATCGTCGCGGGAGCGTTGCAGGATCACGACCGGGCGCTGATCGTCGGCGAGACAAGTTTCGGCAAAGGGCTGGTGCAATCGGTATATACGATGTCGAACAATACCGGCATGATGCTAACGACCGCCAAGTATTACACGCCGAGCGGACGGTTGATTCAGCGTGATTATTCAAATTCCCTTTTTGAATATTTTTCCATAGATGTTGGCAACATCGACCGACAGCCGCCGGATAGTGAGCGGGAAATCAGGCATACTGACAGTGATCGGACGGTATATGGCGGCGGCGGAATAACGCCTGACATCGTTGAGGCAGCGCGCACGCTTAATCGGTTCGAATCACTTCTGCGTTCCAAAGACGCTTTCTTCAACTATGCGCAGCGTCTGACTTCGGGCGAAGTTTCCTCGGCGCGGGATTTTAAGCTTCCGGAGGGAACGAACGTGGGAGAAAATCCCGCAAACTTGAAAAACGTGAACTCTTCCAATTTTGCTATCACAGGGGAAATTTTTGATGATTTCCGGCAATTCCTTAGAGACAGAAATATCGAATTCACGGAGGAAGACCTGACGGCCAACGCGGATTTTATTAAACGGCAAATCCGGCAGAATGTTTTTACCTCCCATTATGGTATACAGGAAGGCTACAAAATAGGCGTCGAAGGGGATAACCAGGTGCAGAAAGCTCTGGAGGAAATGCCTGCGGCGAAGATGCTGATGACATCCGGGCGCTTTTAATTTTAAATGAGATATTATTTACGTCTGTTGCTGTCGATACTCCTTCTGGTTTTCATGGGGAAATCATCGCCGGGTCAGACTTCTGTCGCGGAAAACGCTGACGCTTTGATTCCTTGTCCCGAGATTGTGATGAACGCCGGGGTTCCGACGGAAATGTCCGATTTAATGCTGGCGTCGCGGGCGAAATTCGTTGAAGGGTGCGATCTTATACAGAATGACGATATTGACGCCGCCCGGGCGTCTTTTGACGCGGCTGTGGATATGCTCCTTTCGTCCGGCTGGGGTATTTCACAGACGCCCCACCTCGACGCGTTTTTTAAAGACCTTACATTGCAGATACGGGATATTGAATCCGACTACTTCTTTTCGCTTTATGACGACGACGATTGGGAAGAAGAGGAAGACGATGAAGATGTGCCGGGCGTTGAAAATTTTCTTGACCTTGATCTGAACGTCGTTCTTGACGACCCAGCCATGCGGATAGCGCTGAGCACTGCCCTGCGCCAGGGCAATTTTGATATCCCAATCGACGTAAACGGCCCTGTGGCGACATCGCTTGAATATTTTCTAAACCGCGGACGCAAGTACTTCGAGGAGGCGACTGTGCGTTCGGGACTTTATCGGCCTCTTATCGAACAGATATTCCGGGAAGAAAAACTGCCTCTTGATCTGATAAATCTTGCTCTTGTGGAAAGCGCTTTCAAAACGCAGGCGCTTTCGCGGGCGCGAGCCAGAGGGTTATGGCAGTTCATGCAGGGGACGGCGGTTCGGTACGGTTTGAAAGTGACGTCCGATATCGACGAGCGTTCGGATCCGGAAAAATCCACGCGCGCGGCGGCGCGATACCTTAAAGATCTGTACGAAATGTTCGGCGACTGGAATCTGGTTCTCGCGGCTTACAACTGGGGCGAGGGAAATATCAGGCGGCTCATCGAAAGAACGGGAGTAACCGATTTTTGGCAACTTTCGAGCATGCCAAGGAGAATGCCCGCGGAGACCCGCAAACATGTACCGTTGATACTGGCAAGCACCATTCTTTCACATAATTCGGAAAAGTACGGATTCCCGACCGAGTTGGAACGGCCATTGAGTTACGACACGGTCGTCGTTTCAAAACCTGTTGACCTTGGCGAGGTCGCCAAAACGCTGAATACATCTCTGGATGAAATCAAGAGGTTGAATCCCGCGCTCCGTGGGAGTCGTACGCCGGCAAGGTATCCGAATTTCCTGCTCAAAGTGCCGTCAGACAGCGATCCGGAACTATACGCGCTTATTGAAAAACTGCCCGAGGCGCCGGCCATAGCGGTAGACGGCAAGCATAAGGTCGAAAAGGGAGACACGCTTTCCGCTCTCGCGCAAAAATACGGCGTGCGCCTTGCCGACCTCCAGGAAGTAAACAACCTCACCGCGAAATCCATACTAAGAATAGGCATGATGCTCGACATCCCCGCCCGCTCAAGTAAATGATTCGGTATTCAGAATAAATTCATATTGAGATATTGAGATACACGTTAGCTCAATCATTTGTCCTACACTAATGTTTAAGGCAGCCTCCGCAAACCCCTAACTCTGCGTTACGCTCCTTCGAAAAAATGCCTCATGTACGGGCGTGTTTGAAACCCGCCCCCTGCGGCTTTTGTCGCGGTCACAACGGAGTTTTGCAAGAACCTCATAGGGAAACGCTGGTTAATTGCCTGAGCATAAAGGGCGTAGCACGCTACGCCCCTACACATTGCGCGGTGCTCGTAACCTCAACATATTTCTATATATCGAGGTTCCTGCGCTCCGTGCGCCTTGCGCTTCATCCCGCTCAGACAATTAATCAGCATTTCCATAGGTAATTTTTTTATTTTTTTGTGAATTTACCTATTGACTCTCGTGTTGCGCGACAGATTACCGTGAATATTGAAGGAAAGTTGATTAAAGGATGATAAACCCAATGCACAGGGAGGTGAATATTATGTCTATGCGTGTAAAAGCGACCATAATAATTGTGTTGATCATTTTTGTAATTACGGGAGCGATTTATGCTTCGAACCTGTTCTTTGCCGTGAAAAATATCGTTGTAGATGTGAGAGACAGGCTGTTTTACGCGTCGTTATTTTTTCTTGCCGTGGGATCGGTAACCGCGTTTTTTTTCTACAGACTTGCGGCGCCGGCCAGGTATGAAATCGAATCGCAGAACCGCAATTTTGTGGATATCAATGAAACCGCCAGGATAAGCGGGATTGAACGGCGTGGCAATCTGCTGGAAGCCGCGCTGGAAGAGGCGCGGGAAGCCAACAACGCCAAGAGCAATTTTCTCGCCCGCATGAGCCATGAAATCCGCACGCCGCTTAACGCCGTCATCGGCCTGTCCGAGCTGACCCTTGAAGCCGGCGGTTTAAGCGAAGAATCACATGACAATCTTGAAAAGATATACAATTCCGGAGCAATGCTTCTGAGCATAGTCAACGACATTCTTGACATATCAAAAATCGAAGCGGGAAAACTTGAGCTGATACCCGTTGATTACGATATTCCAAGCCTGATAAACGACATGGTTACTCAAAGCACCATATGTCTGGGAGAAAAACCTATAAAGTTTATCCTGAACATAGATGAAAATCTCCCCGCACGGTTGCACGGCGATGATCTCAGGGTAAAACAGATCATAAGCAACCTGTTGTCCAACGCGTGCAAATATACGAAGCAGGGCGCGATCGAATTCGGAATAAATTGCGAGCGTGAAAACGGCACGGACACTGTCTGGATGACGATATTTGTTAGCGATACCGGCATCGGGATCAATCCTGAAGATATAGAGAACCGCTTGTTTAAAGACTACGCAAAAATGGACGCAACGTCCAATCGCGCGATAGAAGGCACGGGGCTCGGGCTTCCCATCGCCAGGATGCTGGTGGAATTGATGGGCGGTTCGATTACGGTGGAAAGCGAATATGGCAAGGGCAGCACATTTACGGCAAGGTTTCAGCAGAAGCGTATAAACGACGATGTCATAGGAGTCGAAGCTGCGGAAAACCTTAAAGGGTTCCGGCACCCGGCGGGCAAACGCACCCGGCATTCACAACTGGTACGGATACGCCTGCCCTACGCGCGCGTGCTGGTTGTAGACGACAACGCCACAAATCTGGATGTAGCGAAAGGGATGCTGCGTGCCTATGGGATGAAGATCGACTGCGTTACCGGCGGGCAGCAGGCTATAGACGCCATCCGCATGGCGAATGTCAGGTACGACGCGATTTTTATGGATCATATAATGCCTAAAATGGACGGTGTTGAGGCCACCCGGATCATTCGTGAAGAGATCGGAACTAAATACGCCAAAACGGTTCCAATAATCGCGCTTACGGCCAACGCCATCACGGGGAATAAAGAAATGTTTCTAAGCAAAGGCTTCCAGGCTTTTATATCCAAGCCTCTTGAAATAAGACACCTTGACGCGGTAATCCGCCGGTGGGTTCGCGACAAAAACCGGGAAGATATGTTCTGCGGTGAAACGAGTGCCAATACGCCAAAGAAGTACAAACCTGATTATGAAATACTGAAAAGGATCCGCGCCGCGTGCGAAAAATACGACATAGACGGACTGGACGCGGCAATGGTTTATCTGGAAGCTTTTGAGTACGAATCCGACAACGGGCTCGCGGTCTGGCTGCGTGAAAACGTGGATCGGATGAATTATGAAGAAATTACAGAGGAGCTTTCATCCTTTAGCGATAGAAAAAACGTCCGTGAGGGCGTTGCCATGTGATCGCAGGCGTCCACGCCGGCGTGACATGGGGTAGTATGCGTCTCGCATGCGGGTTAATAAATAAAACGGGCGCGATAAATCGCGCCCATCAATTGAAGCGGGCTTTGCCCGCGATTATTTATTAAAGCGCGGACGGGACGTCCGCTACCCCATG
>Ga0082212_10002502_pt1 | contig 26750 bp, 20 predicted proteins | sample TergutNt197P3_FD_71548 | JGI IMG/M metagenome (GOLD analysis project Ga0082212, IMG submission 71548) | Neocapritermes taracua P3 segment gut microbial communities from Petit-Saut dam, French Guiana - Nt197 P3 | ecosystem: Host-associated > Arthropoda: Insects > Digestive system > Gut ...
GTATAGCCGTAAAGCCAATTGTTCAAATGAAATTTGGTTTATGTAATAAATAAGCGTTACCTTTGCGCTTTATTTTAATTTTTAAATACCCATGAATAGAAAATTTGTTTTATGTATCGTGAGTTGTGCTTGTATAAGCGCATTGTGCTTTGGCCAAGCTAAAAAGGGGAAAGCAGTACCTCTGTTTACAGCGGACTTATCGAATGCCGAGTATGATAAATCAGTGTGGTCGGTTGATAACAAAGGCGTTATTTCTGCGCAAGCCGACAAGGAACTATGGTCAACAAAGGAATATGAAAATTTTGAACTCACGCTTGAGTTTAAAAATGATGTGTGCACAAACAGCGGGGTCATCATCTATTGCTCTAATAAACGCGACTGGATTCCCAATTCCATGGAAATTCAAATAGCCGACGACCATTGTCCCCAATGGTCCAACTGGGAATCTGTTTCACTATGCGGCGCTGTTTACGGCCATCTCGGCCCAACAAAAACTAAAATAGTGAAAAAACCGGGCGAGTGGAACAAGATGAAAATCACCGCTAAAGGGAAAAATATCCTCGTTGAATTGAACGGCAAAAAAATAATCAACATGGATATGAGCCTTTGGACATCAGGTTCGACTAATCCAGACGGTTCGAAAATACCTGCATGGCTACCTCGACCGTATGCCGATCTGTCCACCAAAGGTTTCATCGGCTTTCAAGGTAAACACGGCGATGCAACAATATGGTTCCGTAATATCATGGTAAAAGAGTTATAGCTATTTTCCATTAATCATTAATCATTAATCATTATATATTATGAACGAACAAATTTCAAGACGCCGTTTTTTAGGCGTTTCAGCAACAGCCGCCTTAGGCGCATCAGCAACTGCTGCCGGCTTGTTTAACATTGTTCCGAGCTATGCTGTAAGCGGTCTCGGACATATCGCTCCGAGCGACAAACTCAATATTGCCGGCGTAGGTGTTGGTAGAGGCGGGAAAGGTCGTGTAAACCTCAATAACATGAAATCAGAAAATATTGTTGCTTTATGCGATATTGACTGGGGCATCTGCAAAGATATTTTCGATGCGAATCCCAGCGCTAAAAAATTTTACGATTATCGCAAAATGATCGACGAAATGGGCAAAAGTATGGATGCAGTCATCATCGCCACGCCCGACCATACCCATGCCGTTATCGCAATGGCTGCCATGCAATCAGGCAAACATGTCTATGTGCAAAAGCCGTTAACCCATTCGGTTTACGAATCGAGGGTATTATTGGAAGCATCACGTAAATATAAGGTGGTGACCCAGATGGGTAATGAAGGCCATAGCAACGATACGGTTAGCGAGGTATGCGAATGGATATGGAGTGGCGCCATAGGCGAAGTTACCCACGTGGATGCCTGGACCGACCGCCCGATCTGGCCGCAAGGATTAGAACGTCCCGAGCAAGGTCAGTGGTTGCCCGATAATATCGACTGGGATTTATTTATAGGCCCTGCCCCCATGCGTCCCTATCATCGCTCATATCATCCATGGAATTGGCGCGGATGGTGGGATTTTGGAACCGGTGCATTGGGTGATATGGCCTGCCATGTTCTTGATGTTGTCTTTTCGGCTATGAAATTAGGACACCCTGATGCTGTGGTTGCTTCCTCAACGGCTTTCAATACCGAAAGCGCACCGGTAGCGGCAACCATTCATTACGAGTTTCCTGCCCGTCCGAAAGTAGAAAAAATCAATATGCCCGCTGTGACGGTAACATGGTATGATGGCGGACTGCTTCCTAAGCGCCCTGCGGAGTTACCCGATGATATAGAATTGGGCGAAGGTAATAACGGCGTCCTTTTTCACGGCACAAAAGGGAAGTTGGTATGCGGAAACTATGGCGGCAGATATAAATTATTACCCGAAAGCAAATTCAAAAACATGTCCAAACCACGCGCCTCTTTACGTCGCGTAGGAATGAGCCATGAAATGGACTTCGTTCGCGCCTGTAAAGAATCGCCCGAAAACCGTGTGTTGCCGCTTTCCAACTTCGAGTATGCCGGCCCGCTCAACGAGATGGTTGTCATGGGTAACTTGGCTGTTCGGCTAAAAGGTTTGAATAAAAAACTTGCCTGGGATGGCATTAACATGCGTATCACTAATCTTTCTGACAACGAGGAGATTGTGGTACGTAACGGCATACCCAGACAAGAGCCTCGCGATATAAAGTTAAACGCCAAACAGGCGTCTGAAGAATATATCCGCCACACCTACCGTCAAGGCTGGTCGTTAGGCATTTAATTGGCTAGTTTGAACTCAAAAAAGGGGTAGCATTGCTACCAAATGTTCGTTATCACAAGCGAACAATCGTTTGAATACCCCTACGAAGACATCACTCATCTGTATATCAGGGATTTTTTTTCGTCAGTAAATAAAAATTTGGCGCAAAAGAAAAAATGATGTACTTTTGTGCCCACATTCTGCGGTTGTGGCGTAATTGGTAGCCGCGCCAGACTTAGGATCTGGTGCCGAAAGGCGTGGGGGTTCGAGTCCCTTCAGCCGTACTTTTAAGGAAGAAGCGCCGAAGAAAATTTGTATTCGGCGTTTCCTCCTTAAAAAAAATGGGAACGACCTCTCGTCGTCCCCATTAACATTAAAACTAAATCTAAACAAAAACACTAAAAATGATATCACTCTTGTCATCAAGAGCTTTTTTTTATCTTCTATTTCGGAAAAATTCTTCCATAAACTCTTTATCGGCTTTCTGATATTTTAATAATTTCTCTGCCGACAATACTTTTTTAAATTTTTCAAAATACTCTTTATCTAATCGTTCACTTTTTTCTTTTGCCTCTTCCCTGCATTTCAGGAGTTTTTTATATTCCTCATCCGTTTTTTCTTTCTTATTATTAAGCTCATGTGACAAACGACGACAATCGAGACCTGCTTCAAATTTTTTTCTCATAAGTTCGTTGTCTAATGGAATAAAAACAGCAGTTTCTTCGGCTGTTAATGACATTTTTTCGGTCAAATAAGTATTTCTTTTCGCAGTAAATTCTTCTCTGTTGATCGATTCGCGCTCGTTTCGTCCATTATTTCGTTCCCGGTTTTCCCGATTATCCCGGTTTTGCGCTATGCCCTGCATCGAAATCATTAACAATGCAGACAGGTAAAAAGTTAATTTTACAATTCTCATTTGTTAATTATCATCATAAACATCTAATACGTATGCAAGAGCTAGTTTGTCAGCATATTGTTCTTCAATGAAAAGCCCAAAATCGGCGTCATCATTTTCTTCAGCTGCTACATTAATCGAAGTTAATCCGGCATCATTGTTGTCCTTTGGTATCCCTAATGTTTTATTATATACATTGAAAAGGATAATAATCCCAGCGAACATGGCTGCCAAATGAAGCCATGGCTTTACGCGATCAAATAAAGATATGACCTTTGTTTCCAAAACAGCTTTTTTAGGCAAGCTGCGCATGAAATCATCTGTGAAATCCTTAAAATAACCATCAGGGACACGAAACGGCTGCCTGTCCCTGAGTACATCTAAATTGTTTTCTCCTGTATCTATCATAAATATTTTCTTATAATTGTTCGATTAGACTATGAAAAGTTACATTGGTTTAAATATCATCCGTAAAAAATGTTTCGATTTTTTTTACTGCATGATGATACGATGCTTTTAAAGCGCCGACAGAAGTACCTAATACCTCCGACATCTCTTCATATTTCATCTCATCATAATATTTCATCGTAAACACAAGGCGTTGTTTTTCAGGCAGATTCAATATGGCTTCTTGAAGTTTCAGGTCTATTTCATCTCCATCAAAATATTCATCCGCTTTCAACGTTTGTAAGAGATAAACATCCGTATCGTCTAATGGGACATTATTCTGCGCACGCTGCTTGTTCAAAAATGTGATGCACTCATTGACAGCAATTTTGTACATCCAGGTGGACAATTTGGAATCTCCACGAAAAGTATCCAGATTCATCCATGCTTTCATGAATGTATTTTGCAACATATCATTAGCATCTTCATGGCCTAAAACCATCTTACGGATTTGCCAGTATAACTTTTCACTATATGCAGATACGATTTCCGTAAACGCATCTCTTTGTGTTTTCGGGTCTCGTAAACGTTTAACAACATCCTCTTCTACATATTGGCGCATTCGTTATGTGTTTTTTATCGCGCAAAGATAATATAAGCCCAGAAAAATACAAAAAAAAAATCTTTTTTTTTCGCTCAGGTTGTTAAGCCGCTCACTATTTTGTCGATTAATGCAGAGTTAGCTTCGATACAACGCGCGCCGGATTCTTTAATACAGGCGATATTGTCGGGCGAGGCATCGTCTATGCGGTGGGAGACTTTGTACAGTTCCGGCATGATACGGATGTATTGGTCGCTACATCCTTCAGAGTCGAAAAGGCTGCTAACCTGATAACTGACGACTTCGGCGCTAGACGATTGTAACATATCTATTACCGGAATTGCCCAATTGATTACACCCCAACGCTTTGCCTGTTCGTAACGGTAGGGTTTGGCCGTTTGACCGGTTGCTAACGAGACGATATACATGTTTTTTATTCTCGGGAAGGTGTTTGGGTAGCGAAACAACGTTTTACGGGCTTCAATCATCGCGCAAATCGTGGGGTCGTTGGCGTATATGCCACCGTCGATAAGGTAGGAAGGGACGTCGTCTATGGAGGTCGCTTTGGCAACCCGAAAATAGGTGGGCGCCGCCGACGTGGCACGGGCGATGTCGCGTAACAGGTAGTCGCGGTTTTTGTCTTTTCGCGCAGCTTCTGCAGTAAAGATCACCGCTTTGCGAGCGGAAATGTCGTAAGCCATTATAGCGCTGTTACAGGGAGCTTCCGATAGCTTGGATTCGCCAAAGGTTCTCATCAGGACGCTGTCAATGCCTTTATCGGGATATAACGAATCGAAAAGTCGAATAAAAAAACGGAAAAAACGTTTTGGAAAAACTGTAGCTCCGTATTTTTCGTACAAGTCAATGGCTTTCACAGCATCAAAACGTATGCCGTTATGATTATACAAGTAGAAACAGGCCAGGATACCTCCTGTGCTTGTCCCTGCTATCATGTCGAAATAGTCGGATATGTAACTGTCGGCTTTTCCGGTTGCGATGCGGAGGCGTTTTTCAATTTCAGCAACAAACATCGCCGGAATCATCCCGCGAATACCGCCGCCATCAATTGATAATATCCTGAAAGACATCAGTAGCTGTCTAAGATGCCTTTTACCTCCTTTGGTTCGATGCGGCCATAGACTTTGTCGCCGATCATCATCACGGGAGCTAAACCGCAGGCGCCGACGCAACGCAGGCAGTTCAGGGAGAATTTACCATCGTTGGTTACGCCGCCTACATCAATGTCCAACTCCTCTTTGAGGGCATCGACAATCTTTTCGGCGCCCCGCACATAACAAGCGGTACCCATACATACCGAGATAGGATGCAGACCTTTCGGCTTCATGGTGAAGAAAGAATAGAAGGTCACCACGCCATAAACTTTGGCAACAGGAATATTCAACTCCTTGGCAATCACTTGTTGCACTTCTACAGGCAGGTATCCAAATGCTTCCTGTGTTTTGTGGAGAATGTTGATTAGCTCGCCCGAACGGTTGCCGAATGATTGGCAGATGTCCTTCATAGTTTGTATCTGAGGCTCATGTAAAGCTGTTGTATTCATAATGTTGTCTGTTTATTCCGATTTGTCAAAATAGTGTGTATGCAATAGATGGTGCGCCTTTTCGCTCATTGGTTTACCGAGAAACTCTTCGTACAGTTTTTTGATATAAGGATTTTCGTGCGATTTACGGATGGGCTTTTGGGCGTCTTCGCGATAGATGGCCTCGTGTCGTGCTTTGATAATCTTGGAGTTACCATGATGTAACGGTTGTCCGCCGCCGCCAATACAGCCGCCGGGGCAAGCCATGATTTCAATTGCATGGAAGTTATACATACCCGCCCTGATGCCGTCGAGCAGTTTACGCGCGTTCCCCAGCTGGTGGGCTATACCTATATTGATTTTTGTGCCGTTGAAATCGACGGACGCCATACGAATACCTTCCAGGCCACGTAGCTCCTCAAAATCAACCTTTTCTAATTTCTTGCCGGTAAAAATCTCGTAGGCGGTACGTACAGCGGCTTCAATCACGCCGCCAGTAGTTCCGAAGATAACGGCTGCGCCGGTTGATTCGCCCATCGGGTTATCAAAATCGGCGTCGGGTAAGGCTTTGAAATTGATATTAGCTTCGCGGATGAGGTGCGCCAACTCGCGGGTAGATAGGGCAAAGTCCACATCGGGATTGCCGTTGACCTTGAACTCGTCGCGCTGACATTCATATTTTTTCGCTAAGCAGGGCATGATGGAAACGACCACTAAATCTTCGCGTTTGACACCCAATTTATCGGCTAAATAGGTTTTAGCCACAGCGCCGAACATCTGTTGTGGCGAACGGGCTGTCGAAGGTACGTCCAGCATATCTGGGTAGTTGTGTTCGAAGAAGTTTACCCAGGCAGGGCAGCACGAGGTCAGTATCGGAAGTTTCACATTATTATCGCCATTGAGGAATTTCGATATGCGTTCCAGCAGTTCAGTTCCTTCTTCCATGATGGTCAGGTCGGCGGCAAAATCGGTATCAAACACATAGTTGAATCCCATTTCTTTTAAAGCAGCCGTCATCTTACCTGTTACTAAGGAGCCGGGTTCCAAGCCGAATTCTTCACCCAGCGCGGCACGAACGGCAGGCGCGGTTTGCACGATCACAGTCTTGGTTGGGTCGGCTAAAGCGCGTATCACTTTTTGTGTCTGGTCAACTTCCGTCAGTGCGCCGGTAGGGCATACTGCGACGCATTGACCACAGAAAGTACAGGGCGAATCAATCAAATCCTGTTCAAAAGCAGGCGCGACAACCGACATAAAACCGCGGTTTACTGCATGGAGCGCGCCAACGGTTTGTATCACGTTACAGGCTGTTTCGCAACGCCGACACATGACGCACTTGTCCATGTCGCGGATGATAGAAGGCGACATATCTTTGCGATAGGTTGACATCTCGGCGTTCTCGACTGAATGTATTTCGCGGATGCCCATTTTCACCGACAAATCCTGCAGTTCGCAATGCCCCGATTTCGGGCAAATCAGGCAGTCTTTCGGATGGTCGGAAAGGATGAGTTCCAGCACCGTTTTGCGGGCATTGAGTACGCGCGGCGAATTTGTTTTGATGACCATCCCCTCAGTACAGGTTGTAACGCATGAGGGCGCCAAGTTACGACGACCGGCGACGTCCACGACACAAACGCGGCAGCCGGCAGGATTATTTTTGTACCCTACCGCCTCGAGGTTCATATAGCAAAGGGTAGGGATATCTATACCTATTTGTTTTGCGGCCTCACATACAGTCGTATTCGGAGCCACTTCTATGGGTTTATTATCTATGGTAACTTTCATATTTACAACTTATTGAATGATTATTGCGTTGAATTTACATTTCTCGAAGCAGGCGCCGCAACGGATACATTTGTCGTGGTTGATGACGTGCGCTATCCGTTTTTCGCCGGTGATGGCATTGGTAGGGCATGCCTTGATGCAGGCTGTACAACCGATACACTTGTCGGGCAGAATGATGTATTGCTTCAAATCTTTACATTGGCCAGCGGGACATTTCTTATCGCGTACATGCGCCAGATACTCGTCGTAGAAGTATTCGAGCGTTGAGAGTACCGGGTTGGGCGAGGTTTGTCCCAGTCCGCATAGCGCCGTGTCCTTGATGACTAAACTCAGGTTGCGCATGTACATTAGGTCTTCTTCTGTACCCCTACCTCGGCATATCCTGTGTAATAATTCATGAATTCGTTTGTTGCCTATGCGACATGGCGCACATTTTCCGCACGATTCTTCGACGGTAAATTCGAGGTAAAACTTAGCGATAGACGGCATACAATCGTTTTCGTCCATCACAATCATTCCTCCTGAACCCATCATTGAGCCGGCAGCTATCAGACTATCATAGTCGATGGGGGTATCCAAGTGTTTTTCGGTGAGGCAGCCGCCGGATGGGCCGCCTGTCTGTACGGCTTTGAATTTTTTCCCATCTTTGATGCCGCCTCCGATTTCAAAAATCACCTCGCGTAGCGTAATGCCCATCGGCACTTCTACCAGCCCTACATTGTTGATTTTTCCTGTAATTGCAAACACTTTCGTCCCTTTGGATTTAGCCGTTCCGATACTCGAAAACCATTCATGTCCTTTGAGATAAATGACCGGCACATTAGCAAATGTTTCCACATTATTAACATTGGTGGGTTTGCCAAGATAACCTGATTCGGCGGGGAAGGGCGGTTTGACGGTCGGTTCGCCGCGTTCTCCTTCCATAGAGTGGATAAGCGCCGTTTCTTCGCCACAAACAAAAGCGCCTGCGCCGTAACGTAATTCGATGTCAAAAGAAAAACCGCTTCCTAAGACGCCTTCGCCCAGAAAACCGTAGTCGCGCGCCTGGTCTATCGCAATCTGCAATCGTTTGATAGCCAACGGATATTCGGCGCGGATGTAAACCAATCCTTTCGTAGCGCCTATACAATAACCGCATATCGTCATTGCCTCGATGACCGAGTGCGGGTCGCCTTCGAGAATTGAACGGTCCATAAAAGCTCCCGGATCGCCTTCGTCGGCATTGCAAACCACATATTTCTGGTCGGACTTGTTATTAAAGGCATACTCCCATTTTAACCCGGTCGGGAACCCGCCTCCTCCCCGTCCGCGAAGACCAGATTTCTTCATAATATCAATAGCTTCTAATTGCGACATGGCAAGTACCCTGCCAAGCGCTTCATAGCCGTCCTTGACAATATATTTCTCAATTTTTTCAGGGTCGATAAACCCACAGTTACGTAAAGCGATGCGCAGCTGTTTGTGCTTTGTCTCATCTTTTGAGTCAATCGTCTCATAATCAATGGGCAAAACGCCGTTAACCAGTTCGTCATGCCTGATATACTTCTCTACAATTTCGACGGCTTTTTGTGTGTTCACATAGCCGAAAACTACCGGCGCTTCGCCCGGTTTAATCACTTCGACGGTAGGTTCGGCATAGCAGTAGCCCAAACAGCCGACTTGAGATACCGTCGCTTGCAGTTTCTCCCGCTCGATTTTTTCGACAAAGGCGTTCATTGTCTCCCGAGCGCCGGAAGCAATCCCGCAGGTTGCCATACCTACCTTTATTTGCGTTATCCTGCTTGCGGCGTCAGCGCTTTTTTCGTAAAGGTCAGGTTTGCCTGCCAACCGCTGTTTCATCTTGTTCAGATCGTCCAACGACTTAATTTTACTCATAATAGACTTCGTTTTTTATAATTCAAGGATACAAAATTAGTAAAAAAAAGAATAATAGCAGTTTTTTAGATGATAATTTTAAAAAAAACAACTTTCATGTTCCCTTGACATTCCTGTTTAATTGCGTTCTTACGGAATTGGGATGGGTTGACACCAGTTTATTTTTTGAAGAAAAAATGAATGATACTCATACACAGGTAGAAACCTGTATAATATATGTCGTGGTTTAAGCGCTTCAAATATGTCGCTTTTATTCATTTTTTATGCGTATTTTTTGCGATGAAAAAACGTAAATAAGGCCACAGCAATGCGAAAAAGCGTTGGATTTTCTCGCTTCTTTGCGACCAAAATACGAAAATATGGCAAATGTTGTCCCGATTTCTACATTCTTTAGCAAGTTGAATCTGCGTGCCCTGTATTCTGTGAGGTGTATTTTGAAAAGCGATTTTTTCTGCTTACATTTGCAGTCTGAACCAATATCTTTTGAAGATGAAATTTACTCCTGAAAATTATTCTTTGGCCGATGTCCCGATGACGCCGTTTATAGACGTTAAAGAAATAGAAAAATTTCTGAACTGTCCGAAGCCATCCCGAAATGATGTAGAAGCTGTCATCGCCAAATCGTTTAACAAACAGCGGCTGAGTTTACAGGACACGGCTACCTTGATCGGCGCCGACGACCCCGAAAGTGTCGCCCTCATCAAACAGGCAGCCAGAGACTTGAAAAAAGCCGTTTATGGTAACCGTATTGTCCTGTTTGCCCCTTTGTATGTGGGTAATTATTGCGTGAACAACTGTATTTACTGCGGCTTTCATCTAAATAATAAAGATGCTGTGCGTATCACTTTGACGCACGAACAGCTACTACAAGAAGTCGAAGCGTTGGAAGAAGAAGGACAAAAACGGCTGATATTAGTCTTTGGAGAGCATAAACAGTATTCGCCCCAGTTCATTGCCGAAACGACGCGAACGGTTTATAGCGTAAAAAAAGGTTATGGCGAAATCCGTCGTGTAAACATCAACGCCGCCCCCTTGACCATAGAAGGCTTTCGCACGGTAAAAAAGGCGGGGATAGGCACTTACCAGATTTTTCAGGAAACTTATCACCCGGAGATGTATAAGATATACCATCCTTCCGGGCCAAAGAAAGATTATAACAACCGCCTGACAGCCCTTGACCGCGCGCAGGAAGCAGGGTTGGACGATGTAGGTATTGGCGCGCTCTTTGGGTTGTATGACTGGCGTTTTGAGACCATGGCGCTGGTTCGTCATACAAATCACCTCGAAGCCTGTTATAATGTAGGGCCGCATACCATATCTTTTCCCCGTTTGCAGGCGGCTTCTAATACTGCATTTGACATGCAGTACGCACTGAGTGATGCCGATTTTGCACGTATGGTAGCTATTTTGCGATTGGCAGTACCTTATACCGGACTAATATGTACTGCTCGCGAAAAAGCTGAAGTAAGGCGAGAAGTATTGCAGTACGGTGTTACACAGATTGATGGCGGAACAAAGTTGGAGATAGGCGCTTATGCCGAAGATGTCGGTTCGAATGTGGGGTTAAAAGCGGATGTTGGTTCGCAACAGGATTTGAACCGCGAGCAGTTTAAAGTGAATGATTCCCGCTCATTGCAGCACGTCGTTGATTCCTTGTTTGATGATGGCTACTTGCCCTCGTTTTGCACAGCTTGCTACCGCAAAGGCCGTACAGGGGAGCATTTTATGGAGTTTTCGGTGCCGGGTTTCATCAAACGCCTCTGTACTCCTAATGCTATTTATACTTTAGCTGAATACCTCGAAGACTATGCGCCGGAAACCCAAAAACAAAAAGGATATTCATTAATTAATAAGCAAATGCAAGAACTCGATGAAGCGCTTGCGGCACAAGTTGGCGCTACACTTGCACGCATTAAGCAGGGTGAGAGGGATTTTTGTATATAGGGACTTGTAGGGATAAAAACAAATAAGGGAGAATATGGAAAAAAATGACAAAAGCAAGAATTGCAAGTAGAAATCTGAAATGATAAGACAACAGGCGGAAATATTATTGAAAAAGACATTTGGACTATCCGGGTTTTATGATGTGCAGTGGAAGGTTATTGGGATGATTCTCAAGGGAGAAAGGGTTTTGCTGATTGAGAAGACGGGGTTTGGAAAATCGCTCTGTTTTCAGTTTCCTGCGACTGTATTTCAGGGCGTTACCGTTATATTTTCGCCATTGATTGCATTGATGCGCGACCAGGTTAAAAAATTGGATGCGTTGGGCATTGCTGCTAAATGTATCAACAGCGAGCAGACGCAGGAAGAGAACGCTCAGATTCTTGAAGATGCAAAACAGGGGAAGATAAAAATTCTTTATATTGCGCCTGAAAGGCAAGAAAACAGCGAGTGGATTGAGGCGACGCAAGAGATGAATCTATCAATGGTGGTGGTTGATGAGGCGCATTGCATCTCGGTGTGGGGGCATGATTTTCGTCCTGCTTTTAAGCGAATAATTCAATTAGTCAGGTTATTGCCTCAAGGATTACCAGTGCTGGCCACTACTGCAACAGCCACTAAGCGGGTGGAACAGGACATCGCACGACAAATTGGCGACGGATTAACCGTCATTCGGGGTAATTTGATGCGCGATAATTTCAAGTTGTTTGTTATCAAAGTCAAATCGGAGGATGAAAAAATGATTTGGCTGGGGAAAAATATCAACAAATTGCCGGGGGCAGGCGTACTTTACACAGGTACCCGCGTCGATACAGAAATCTATGCAAAATGGTTTGAGTATTTAAAAATTTCGTCAACCGCTTATAATGCAGGTCTTGACGCCGATTCACGCATTGACATCGAGCATGGGTTGATGAACAACCGATGGAAGTGTATTATTTCGACCAATGCATTAGGTATGGGTATTGACAAGCCGGATATCCGGTTCATCATTCATACGCAAATACCCCAGTCGCCTATACATTACTATCAGGAGATAGGCAGGGCGGGCAGGGACGGGTTGGCATCGTATATCATTTTGTTTTATAATCCGAGCGAAGACAAAAAGTTGCCTGAAGCATTTATCGAAGGGGGCAGGCCGTCTTTGAAAAAATATGAAAAGGTTATTACTGTAATTAAATCAGGACTTTACGGCTTGCATGAATTGATTATGAAAACCAATCTGAAACGAACACAACTCGGTGTTATCCTTACCGATTTAATAGAACAGGCTATTGTCAGGGAGGTTAATTATAGCGGTAAAAAGAAATATGAATATATCACTCATTCAGCGCCAATGAATCCACAATCTTTTATTGATTTGCGGGATGCGAAGTTGAAAGACCTCGACAAGATGATAGAATATGTAGAAACGACAGGATCGAGAATGCGTTTTTTGTGCGACTATTTAGGCGATAATACTGAGCATGAATTAACAAATTGCGATAATACCGGCGAGAAAAGAATTAATAAGGTTCTTGTAACCGAAGAATGGACGGCTAAATTGCAAGATTTCAGGGAGAATAGTTTTCCTGAACTCACAGTACAAACCACGAAAACGAATCTTGTTGATGGGGTGGCTGCTTCGTATTATGGAGTGTCGCACGTAGGTAATGCCATTCATCGCTCGAAATATGATACCGGCGAGGATTTCCCCGATTTCCTATTAGTATTAACTTTAAAAGCGTTTCACAACAAGTTTAAACAAGTGAATTTTGATATAATTCTATATGTTCCGCCCTCGAAATCAGGCGTTTTAGTGAAGAATTTTGCGGAAAAGATTTCTCGGTCGTTGAAAATACCTCTATCGCATGATCTCAAAAAAACGAAAATAACTGAGGAACAAAAAATCTTTGAAAGCGTGATCTGTAAAAGAAATAATGTAAAAAATGCTTTTGATTATGAGGCTGTTACGGAATATGTCGAGGGTAAAAATATCTTGTTGATTGACGACATTTTTGACAGCGGCGCTACTATCAAAGAGATAGGGAGTTTATTGACAAAATTGGGAGCTGCTATGATTGCTCCATTGACCATTGCCAAAACAGTAGGAGGGGATACATTATAAGACTTTAAAACAGGAGGGGATAACTTATGAACACAGAGGCAGCCTATTGGCTAACGTTGGCGCACGATTTGACGCCGTTCAGTTTTAGTAATCGCGACGGGTGGAAGAACGAAGACAAGATGAATCTTATCATTCGTTTCTACCATGAGAATAAAATTTCGATAGAACAATTCTTTATTTTACCGAACGAGGTTTGGATGAAAGAATATCAACTTACCGATCTGCAAATCAACGACTTAAAGAAAGCTAAAGAAAAAACGGCCAACAATGCTTTCTTATGCGAGACATTGTACAATAACGGCATAGAAATTATTCCCGTCATTTCGCCGGATTATTCCAAAACCCTAAAAGAAAATTTTAAAAAATCAGCGCCTCTTGTATTGTATATCAAAGGAAACAAGCAAATTTTGCAGGAAAATTCCATTGCGATTGTCGGATCGCGCGATGCTTCGGTACTTGCTTTACGGTTTGCTGACAATATAGCCATGTTGGCGAGTGAAGAAAATAAAGTAGTTGTCAGTGGTTTTGCGAAAGGCGTTGATAAGCAAGCGCTTGATTCAGCCATAGCGTATAAAGGTCATAGTATCATAGTGTTACCACAGGGGATTATGACGTTTGAATCAGGCTTTAAGTCATATTATAAACAAATTATTGATGGCGATGTGCTTGTTTTAAGTATTTTTCCTCCCAAAGCAGGATGGAGCAAAGATTTGGCAATGGCGCGTAATCCGATTATTTACGGTTTGGCAAAAGAAATATATGTAGCAGAATCCAAACCATCGAAAAACAGGCAAGGCGCTGATATTAAGGGGGGAACCTGGGCAGGAGTCATGGATGGTTTGAAGAAAGGACGCACTGTCTATGTAAGAAAACCTGAAATAACGGAAAAAAACGACAATCTTCTTTTAGTTCAACATGGCGCAATAGCAGTTGATTATAACGGAAAATCAACTACGCCAAAGAATGATAATTTCACTCAAAATCTGTTTGAATAACTTATAAAAATATTATGGCAAATAACATTGCACGTTTACATATTGGGTTGTTTGGTCGGAGAAATACAGGTAAAAGCTCCGTAATCAACTGCTTAGCAGGTCAAAATATATCCATTGTTTCCGATGTTGCGGGTACTACGACTGATCCTGTGAAAAAGGTGGTCGAAATACCTGGATTGGGGCCGGTCGTACTCATTGATACAGCCGGCATCGACGATGGAGGAGAATTGGGAAATCAACGGGTTATTAAGACGTATCAGGCTATTAAACAGGTAGATTTGGCTATTATTGTATATTGTAACAACCAGTTCGACGAATATGAAAAACAGTTGGTAGAGAAATTACAACAATTTCAGATACCCTTCATCTTGCTCCATAATAAATCAGACAAACACCCAGCAAATATATCCTTCGCTAAAGGGTTGATGGACTGCTACAAAATCGATTTCCTTGATTTTTCGGCCAAAACAGGCAAGAATTTTGATGTCTTGGTTCCTTTACTGCAAAAGAATGTACCTGACAGTTACTACCGACAGCAACCACTATTCGGCGACCTGCTAAAAGCTGGTGATTTAGTATTGTTGATAACTCCCGTTGATACCGAAGCGCCCGCCGGACGTTTGATACTGCCACAGGTACAAGCCATACGCGAAGCGTTGGATTTTAATTGCAGCGCTGTAGTAATGAAGGAGACAGAAGTTGGGGATTTTATGCGCCGTACAAGTATAATACCTGCGTTAGTAATTTCTGACAGTCAGCTCTTTGGTAAAATTGACAAGCTGATAGCGCCCGAAATTCCGTTGACAAGTTTCAGTATTATGTTAGCCAGACAGAAATTAGGAAGCCCCCTCCCGCTAAGCGCCTTCCATCCCCCCCCTAAGGGGGAGAGACTTGATAAGACGTTGATTCAAATGGATACCTCCCCAAACGACGTTTGTAGGAACATTCAGGATAGATGTAATGAGACATTGAATCAAATACACAAAAACTATTTCGATATCTTTTTGAAAAGTACGCCTCATATAGATAAATTGAAGGATGTCGACCGGATACTAATCATGGAGAGTTGTACTCACCACAGTACTTGTGATGATATTGGCAGGGTGAAAATTCCTCGTTGGTTACAAGAATATACAGGAAGTAAACTCGCATTTGATGTTGTTCCGGGATTGGCGGATCCGCCGCGCCCCATCAACAAATATGCTATGGCGTTTCAATGCGGTGGATGTATGATTACCCGCAAGCAACTGTTTAACAGAATTAAAATAGCCATCGACGCCCATATCCCTATCACCAATTATGGTATGGCCATTGCCTATATGAAAGGCAGTTGGAAGCGGAGTGTAGAACTATTTTTCGTATGAAACGAGCATGTGCCTTAATACACCCAAGTAAATGAACATGCGAGTTCCATACGACCGAAATATAAAAAATAATAAATGTACGTATGAAACACTTTATTTTCTCATTATTTTTAGTTTTGCTGTTGTGTTGGGGCGCTGTCACAACTGAGGATGCTGTTATAAACGAGGATGCTGACACAACTGAAGAAACAGTCACGACCGAAGAACCGAGATCGGTCACTACCAAAATTCAGTTCGGCGATCCATTTGTTATGCTTTATGAAGGGGTGTATTATGCTTATGGCACTGCTTCGGCTGATGGGATTGCGGTATATACATCCACTGACCTGCTCACCTGGCAAGTAGCGCCTCAACGCCGATTAGCGCTTGATAAAAAGGATGTTTGGGGCAACAGATGGTTTTGGGCGCCCGAAGTATATTATGTAAGAGGAAAATTCTACATGTACTATTCGTGCGACGAACATATTTGCGTTGCAACAAGCGATAGTCCTCTTGGCCCATTCTCCCAGCAAAAGCAACAACCAATGCTCGATAGCGAAAAATGTATCGACAACACCCTGTTCATCGACGACGACGGCACGCCCTACCTATTTTTTTGTCGATTCAATGACGGGTTGAACATCTGGGTCGCCGAACTTGAAGATAACCTATTAGACCTCAAGATGGGAACACTGCATAAATGTATCAACGTTTCGCAGCCATGGGAAGAAATTTGGCCGCGCGTGAATGAAGGCGCCTTTGTAGTGAAGCGTAATGGCATCTATTACATGACTTATTCGGCAAACAGTTATGAAAGTCCGTTCTATGGAATAGGCGTAGCCACAGCGACAAATATTAAAGGACCATGGATGAAATATAAAAAAAATCCTATTTACCAGAAAGTCGGCGAATTAGTAGGGATAGGACACAGCGCCATGTTTACTGACAAAGAGGGGCAGTTGCGTATCACATTCCATTCACATCAGTCCCAAAAAGATATACATCCGCGTATCATGCACATCAGTAAAGTAAGTTTCAAACAGGAAAACGGAAATGAAATCATGACTGTTGATTCTGCCTACATTACCCCTACGTTGGATATTAATCCCTCGAAAACCTTTACAAATCCACTATGGCAGGGCGCTGATCCGTGGATCATCAAGCATGGCGGAGTTTATTATACATGTCGAACAGCAAGGTCAGGGATAGAAGTTACATCTTCTCGCTTTTTAACAAGGATAGAGGAGAGGCGTATTGTATGGCGTACCCCGCGTGAAGGATGGAATAGTAGTAATGTATGGGCGCCGGAGCTGCATCACATTGATGGGAAATGGTATATCTATTATGCGGCGGCATCGAAACCAGGGCAACCTTTTATTTTACAGCGTACCGGTGTTTTAGAAAGTGATACGCCTTTGGGCGATTATAGGGATATGGGTCAACTCTACACTGGCGACGACCCAGAACAGCGTGATGAAAATATTTGGGCTATTGATATGACAATCTTCAAGCACAAAGAAAGGTTATATGCCGTTTGGTCGGGATGGGAGCAAAACAGAACTACCGACGCTACTGACCAGCTCCTCTACATCGCCCACATGCCTACTCCTACCTCGATTGGTAAAAGAGTCTTGTTGAGTAAGCCTGTTGAACCATGGGAAAAAGGAGATAACATCGCACTGCTTGAAGGGCCTGCGGTGATTCAACATGATGGGAGCGTTTTTATCCTGTATTCCACTCGAGGATCGTGGACAATTCATTACAAAATGGGTCAGTTACGCCTGCGAAGCGCAGATAGCGACCCCCTTGACCCGCAGTCATGGATTAAGACGGGGCCTGTGTTCCAGGGTAATACCAGTGTGTTTGGGGTAGGTCATGCTTCGTTTACTACCTCTCCTGACGATTCGGAGTGGTGGATTTATTATCACACCAAAGTAGATACCGCTCCCGGATGGAATAGAGCCGTATGCCTTCAACGCTTCACTTTCGACACTTATGGGAATCCCAGTTTTGGTGTTGCCGTAAGTCAGCAAACTCCTATCAACAGACCCTCCGGCGAAAATTAAAAACGTTCAAAAAGGTATCCTTTCTTTTTCAGGTATTTGATGATTTCATCCAGACGTAGATATAATTTATCAGTTCGGCTTTCGTGGGTGCCGGGATGGATAAGGATGATAGCTCCGTTTAAACCGTGTTCTTCCTCACAAGTGTATAATTGGTCGATTAGCTCCTGCGACGTTTTGTAATTATACATATCGGGCGTTGTGTAATCGGCGGCAGTCCGAATGCTGGGCGTGAAATTGATGACCTTTTGCCCCAATGAGCGTATCAATCGGACATGGTCTTTGTTGTAGTGTTCGTATGGAGGAAGAAAAGAAGTTAATTTCGAAACATCAACGCCAAAACGCGCTAGTTCATTCATGTTTTTTCTAAAGTCGATAATCAAACTGTCGGCGCTTACTAACGACTGTTGCCTATTCTCCCACGATGCATATAATAGATGATTATCCGAGTGGCCGCCAACGTAATGACCTTGCTTGATGATATTGCGTATCAACGGCTCTAACGATTTAGTCCGCAGGCAATTCCCTGTCAGAAAGAAAGACGCTTTCAGATTATTTTTGGTTAGCGTTTGAAGGATAAACTCTCCGCCTTCAAATGCGATATCGGCAGAAAAAATCAGGTAAACCGTTTTGCGATTGGCTTCCATTTTCACGATAGCGCCTTGTGAATCGGTATCGGGATTCATTTTCAGCATCCAATCTAATCCCCAGCGTACTTCATCAAGGATGTCGGGAATGCCGTTTGCACCTTTTCTGCCCATGGCATCATGCACATCTTTGAAAATCATCTTGTCAGGTGTCTGTTGCCAGGCAAAAAGCATTTGAAAAACAGCATTCGCCGATGTGGGAAGGTACTGAAGGTAATCTGAAGCGTCATGCCAACCTCCCCACACATCGATTTTTTCACTGCTACGGACAGGCTGATCAACGATATATCCGTCATGTTGGTGGCACAAAGTATCCAAGTACGGGTTATAGCCGCAGCGTTGCTGGCGCATGTAATTCAAAATGAAATCAGCAGACCTGTGGTAAGCATTTGCGTCGATGCAAAAAGCAGGTGATTTCGTGCCATCACACTCAATATAATATTCGCAGGGCGTTTCTAACGTAGAAAAATTCAGGCGAAAAGCGGTTTTCATACCCCATCTTTCTGCATTAGCAGGGATGCCTGCGCCGGTAAAAAGCGCTCTACCGGTTTTTTGCTCTTTTACCTGAAAAGCGCCGGTATTAAATTCATCGTGCGAGATGAAAACAGTCACTTTCGTACTGTTAGGCAAGTAGCCAATTTGGTTTATTCTTACCCAAGACGTCTGTCTGAATGATGGAATACAAGCTAAAACAAGCAATGTTGTTGTAATTAATCGTTGCATATCAGATAATTATTAAATGTAACAAGTCTTTCTCTATTTGCAAACGTATTGAAAAAAACGCATTTTTCAAAGAGTATGTGGGTTTTCTAACGATTAGGAGTACAATATAATAGTGAGTTTTTCGAATTGTAGTGTGATTGTTTCGGATTTTGTTCTTTTGGTATGACAGATAGGACAGAAAGTGACAGAAAGTGACAGAAAAGGGATACTGAACTATTGCGGTACTGTTCTTGGTGCAATAAATTGAAAATGCATACGGGGCGCTTACTGAACGAGGTTAAAATTCTATTTTGTAATAAATATTTGGTATTGAACCTGTTCCTGAATATAATTTCGGTTGGTCCGTGAGATAATCGTAATCGTAATTATATTCTTTGCTGCCCGTAAGATTCATCATTTGTAGCGCTATCTCGTGCGACAGCCTGTTACGGTTTATTTTGTAACCAAAGTTAAAGTGGCATAAAAAGCTGGGTGGATGTTGCAAATTGTAGGCGCGCGTGTTGTCGTACACAATCATTTTATTCGCAATGGATGCTGCTTCATTTACAGGGATGTATCGTTCGCCACCCATTAGCGTAAAACGGAGGTTAGCGTTGAAAATATTTTGCTTCTGTCGCCCCATTTTCCATTCTTTGCCGCCCAAGGCGTTGATGATATAGTTGCGGTTTTGTCGTGTATTATGCCAAATGCCGTCACCGCCTACGTAGCGCGAATCAAACAGCGTACCAGTCAGCAGGTAATAATAACCTGTGTTCAGGTAACGTTCAAGCGTAACGTCGATTCCGTAATTTTTTCCTTTACCGTCATTGATAAGTTGGGGTAGCATCTGAAAAAAATCGTAGTAGTTGATGAGCGACAAAGAACCGCCTTTTTCCACTGGGATATGGTAAAGGTGTTGATAATAAGGTTCTATTTTCAGGCGAAGGTGTTCTGAGACCGACCAATCGTAAGACATGACAAAATGATGTGCTTTTGCGAAGTCGAGGTTTTTGTTGACTAATTCGTTGCCTGTTTCGGATGTTTTGATGAAATAGTAATCTGTATTTTCGCGTCGACTATGTTTGCCGTAGGACAGTGAAAAAGCATGTTGCGGAAAGGCTTGCCAGCGGAAACCTGTGCGTGGCTCGACCACCGTTTTTCCGTTGAGGCGGAAATAAGCAGCGTGCAGGCCGACATTAGCAGTCAGCCGATTGTTAAGTCGGAACGACGATTGGCTAAAGGCAGAAATAGCCATTGAGCTGCCGTCGTCTTTCGTGAAATTCACCATCTTTTTCATTGGAGGGTATCCCGGATGGTCGTAAACGTTAGGGCACATCGAATAGTCAATGTCAAAAAATAACCGCTGGATGTTAATGCCAGACCGGTTAGTATGTGAAGAGCTGAATTTTGTGTTCAGAAAGGTCGTGAAAGCAATGTTCCAATTCGTATTTTTCATATCAACGGCGGGAAAATGTTCCATATTATGTCGTGGAAAAACGTAAGCTCCCTCTGCTTTATTTTGGGTGTAATTGGCAACCAGCGCACTTTTGAGGTATGACTTTTCGCCTATGAAAATCCGATGACCAATGCCGCCTACGGTTTTTGTTTGTCGGAAATCGTACTCGGTCCCATAAAGTTCGACAGATTCGCCAAAATAGCCGCTCCATTCCGTTGTATCTTTAGGCTCGTGTTGTCTGTAAAGGTCAATAATCCCTATACCCCAAACCGTAAAAACGCCTGCCTGTCGTGTAGGGAAGTTCATCTTAAAAGTTAGGTCCTGATAAAGCATACCTGGCAAGTTACCTGTAAAAGAAGGAAATAAATTGGTGACAAGCCCCATCGTCGAATAGCGGTAATTGATTAAATAGGAGGGGCAGACGCGCGGATCAGCCCCTGTGCGGAATGGACCTTCGGATGCAAATTCAAGTCCCAGTGTACCTATTCGTACTGTATGTTCGCGTTTCTGGTTATTACCGTTACGCAGTTGCATATCGAACACACCTGATAACGCATTGCCATATTCTGCAGGGAAAGCGCCTGTAAAAAAGTCGGAATTACGCAGCACATGCGAACTTAGTGCAGCGAGTACTCCGCCACCGATGCCTGTAATATCGGAATAATGGGTTGGGTTGACGGCTTCCATGCCCTCCAGTCGCCATTGCAGGAACATCGGCGAGTTTCCGCGTATCGATATTCCGTTACTGCTCAATCCACCTGCAACGCCTGCAAAAGCCGTGACTAAACGTGCGGGGTCGTCTAAACCGCCTGCATAACGGTTTGCCTCTTCGACGCTTAACATACGTGCTCCTGCCAGCGCCATCGTGTTCAATGGTACTTCCTTGTTTACTTTTGGGCAAATGGTCACCTCTGCCAATTCCTGCATGTTTTCACGCATGGCAATTTCAAGAAAGACTTCCTTCCCCGAACCAACCAAAATTTCCTTGAAAATAGCAGGTTCGTAACCAATATATTTGCATTGAATGTCGTAACGTCCCACCGGCAGCCGGTTCAGACGGAAATGGCCTGCCGTGTCGGTTACAGTTCCAATGACAGGGTCGGAATTAATCACCATTATTGTAACATCAGGCAAAGTCTGTCCCGAAGCGCCGTCGGTTACGAAGCCGCGAATATTGCCAGCCGTCTGTGCTGTCATCTGTGCAGGAAGTGCCAGTGTAATAAATACGAGGAATAAATAAAAACTTGTTTGTCGTAATTTTTTTTTTTCATAATCTTTCCGGATTGAGTTCAAGGAGAATGACAATTGAGGCGAAAAAGTGTAACAAAAGCAAGTAAAAAAATTGGTATTCATGGAACTTGTACTATCTTTGTCGAAAAATATGTCGTAAAAAAACTATGGAACAATCATTAAACAAACTTTTTGAAAACAGCTTTAAGGAGCATTGGAATTACTCCGCCTTATCTAATTATAAAGGCGAGGTTTTACAGTACAAAGATGTCGCACGAAGAATTGAGAAATTACACATTGTATTTAAAGAGTGCGGCCTTAAAAAAGGGGATAAGGTAGCTATCTGCGGTCGTAACCAGGCCAACTGGGCGGTGGTATTTCTGGCTACTTTGACCTACGGAGCCGTAATAGTACCTATTTTGCATGAATTTAAGGAGAGCGCTGTACATCACATTGTAACCCATTCAGAATCAAGGATTCTCTTTGTAGGCAACCATATATGGGAAGGATTATCTGAAGTAGAGATGCCCAATTTGGAAGCAGTGATAATGATTGCCGACTTTTCCGTTCCTTATGCCAAAGACCCGCGTATTCATTATGTCATTGACCATCTGAATGAACGGTTCGGAGAAAAATATCCAAAAAACTTCAGGCCGGAGCATCTTAATTACCATAGCGACGAGCCAGAGGAGCTTGCGATCATCAATTATACATCCGGAACGACCGGTTTTTCCAAAGGTGTGATGTTACCATACCGTTCTCTACATTCAAATGTGCTTTTTGCGCATAGTGTTTTCTCCTTAAAAGCAGGCGAAAGTGTAGTTTCCATGCTTCCGATGGCGCATGTATATGGCATGGCATTTGAATTTTTATATGAGATGACAGCAGGAATACATGTTTACTTTCTTACCAGGATGCCGTCTCCAAAGATCATCATGGAGGCTTTTGCAACAGTACGTCCTAAACTGATTATTGCTGTGCCGTTAATTATTGAAAAAATCTATAAAAGCCAGTTGCAGCCGATAATCAATAAGATGACTATGCGGGTGTTGCTTCGGCTGCCGGTCATAGAGCAAAAGATACGGAACAAAATTCATGATTCGTTAGTAAAAGTTTTCGGAGGTAGCTTCGATGAAGTGATCATTGGCGGAGCGCCTTTCAACCGCGAGGCAGAGCAGTTTTTTAAAAAAATTGGTTTCCCATATACAGTGGGATATGGTATGACGGAATGTGGGCCGATAATCACGTATGCGCCCTGGCATAAAAATAAGACTTATTCCTGTGGATATGCTGCGCCACGTATGGAAGTACGAATTGATTCATCTGACCCATCAACAATCACTGGCGAGATTCAAACACGTGGCGACAATGTGATGTTAGGTTATTATAAAGAGCCTGATGCTACGGCGGCAGTTCTCACCGAAGACGGATGGCTCAAAACTGGCGACCTTGGTACGATGGACAGTGAAGGTTTTGTTTTTATCAAAGGACGTTGCAAGAGTATGTTGCTGGGAGCGTCGGGACAAAATATTTACCCAGAAGAGATTGAGAGTGTGCTTAATAACCTGCCTTATGTTGCCGAATCGTTGGTGATAGAAAAAGAAATGAAATTAGTGGCGTTAGTGTATCCGAACTTCGATTTGGCTACCCAAGAACAATTGAGTGATCAACAATTGGAGGAAATTATGAATGAAAACTTACGCCTTCTCAACGAAGAGCAGCCTAATTATGCCAAAGTAGCGTCCATTCAAATTTTCCCTGAAGAATTTGAAAAGACTCCTAAGAAGAGCATTAAGCGATATTTGTATCAGTATGAAACGAGCATGTACCTTAATACGCCCAAATAAATGAAAATGCGAGTTCCATACGACCGAAATATTAAAAATAATAAATGTACGTATGAAACGTAATGATATTATTGAAAAACTGTCGCTGTCGGAGCCTGCATCAATAGAAGCGCTTTATGCTGAAGCTTATGCGGTTAAGACGGCTACCATCGGAAATAAGGTTTTTTTGCGTGGATTGATAGAGTTCTCGAATGTGTGTCGCAAGAATTGTTATTATTGTGGCATTCGTTGTGAAAATAAGGCAATTAAACGATATGAGTTAAGCGATGAAGTAGTGTTGACTGCGGTGGATTTTGCATGGAAAAACCGTTACGGATCGGTCGTATTGCAGTCGGGCGAACAACAATCGGAGAATTTTACAAAGCGCATCACTCATTTGTTGCAAGAAATTAAGGCGTTGACTGACAACGAAGTAGGGATAACGCTTTCGTGTGGCGAACAATCTGCGGCTACCTACCGTGAATGGTTTAATGCCGGCGCCCACCGCTATTTATTACGTATTGAAACATCCAATAAAGAACTTTTTTATAAATTACACCCAAATGATGAGAAGCATTTCTTTGACACACGTGTAACTGCCCTTAAATACTTGCGGGATGTGGGCTATCAAGTTGGAACCGGTGTCATGATCGGTCTCCCTTTTCAGACTATTGAACATTTGGCTGATGATTTGTTGTTTTTCCAAAGGATGGATGTTGATATGGTAGGGATGGGTCCCTATTTGGAGCATAACCAAACGCCTCTATATCAGTATTGCCACCTTTTGTTATCGCCGGATAAACGATTGACATTGGCGCTGAACATGGTGGCTACCCTGCGATTGCTAATGCCCGACATCAACATAGCAGCCTCCACAGCCTTACAAGTGTTGCATCCCGAATGCCGCGAAATGGCGGTCATGGCTGGAGCCAACATCATCATGCCGAACATGACCCTGCCTGAATTTCGACCCTCGTACAGGATTTACGACCATAAACCAGACGTCAACGACGATGCCGCAGTAAGCAAATCAAAATTAGAACAGAACCTACGCCAAGCCGGAATATCAATCGGTTACGGCGATTGGGGCGATTCAAAGCATCACACAAGGACAAGTATGTAATATGGAATGTTTATTCCAAGCCTTTTTGTTTCAGTATTTCAATCACCTGCTCAAGAGACAATCCGGTGATAGTTGAAATGTTTTTTATGGAAAACTCCTCCTTGTAACTGCTTATTACTATATTTTCCAGTAATACTGAACGTTCGGCGGCTCGCCCTTTTTCTATACCAATGGCTTCGCCTTCGGCACGTCCTTCGGCACGTCCTTCGGCACGTCCTTTGATTTCGCCATTTGTATATGCTGAAACGATTTCAGAATCTCTTATACGCTTGCTTTTTTGGTCGCGTTGATAGTCTGCTTTATCATCATCCGAGAGGTTGTCGTAAGCCAGCAACTCTCTGGCTTTATCTATTCCTTGCGCTTTAAAATCATCCCGAATCTGATTGTTCTTCAAATAAAAAATCCATTCGTCGAGAGTATCTTTTGCTACATCGTCGAAATTGCCAACCTTGATAATGTAATATTCGGGGTGTAAATCGCTTAAATACCGTACACCATATAATTCCTGTTGCTTGGCCGTTAGGAATAATTCATCCGCCCTGTGAAGTCCCTTAAATATAGTCGTACCATGATAAACATAATCCCTTCCCACGCCCAGATCGAAATACACAATGTTTACCGAATAGACCTTGCGCACTGAAGAATACGGGTTGCCTTTGTCGATATGTTCCGAAATAGATTTACTTACGCCATACAGCATCCGCTGGAAATAATCGTCCTGCGTGTCGTATTGCAGTTCGATAATGACTAACTCCCGATTGTCGGCTTCTACTAAAATATCTACAATGTTGGTCTTGTTGTCTTTATGCGTCTGGTTACTAGCGCTTTCGAGTATATTGCGGATGATGATTTTACGACGCAACAGCTCGCTCAAAAAACCTTCCAGCACCACAAAATTTGCTTTATTACGAAGCAATCGCTTCATCGCCCAGTCAAATGAAATCATACTGCGTGTTGTTGACATGTCTGCTTGAGTTAAAAATAGAATGCAAAGATAACGACAGTTAATTGAAAAACCAAAAAAACAGTATATTTATGGGACAATGCATGTGACACGTAATTTATTAAATTGGGCAGGAGAGGGTAAAAAACTTCTTATATTTTGTAGGCAGGATTATTGTTTGTAAATTTGACGCATCATAAAACAAATTATCAAATATCGAAGCCATGAAAAGAATTAGTACAAAGAGAGTTGCATTTATTTTAATTTTTAGTCTGCTGACAATTTATGTTTCCTGTCAAAATTCAATCCAAACAGGCAACGATGGTAAAAGCTGGACGATAACAACCCAGTCTGCAGCCTATTTTTTAAAGGTAGAAAACGACGAGGTCAGGATGGTGAATTTTGGAAATAAAATCTTACTAGAAAAAGTGGGTAGTCAGCTCGGCGCAGAGATACCTGTGCGGGGTGGTTATGTATCAGCAACGCCATTGCTTGAAGTCATTTTTCCGGATGGTGTACGCGATATTGAACTGTCGTTTAAAACCGGCGAAATAATAGAATCCGACGTTTATAAAACGCTGAAAATCACCCAATGCGACAAGTATTATCCGTTGGAAGTGATATCTTACATAACATCAATACCGGAATATGACCTGATTGAAAAATGGGTGGAAGTACGCAATACAGGAAAGAAAGGAGCAATCAAAATTGAAAATTTACTCTCCGGTTCGGTATTTTTACCGAAAGATGCCTACGAGTTGACACATTTTCCGGGTATCTGGGGATATGAATTTACGCCGCAGACGACCAGACTTACACCCGGCACAAAAACTATCCAGGTGAAAGATTTCAAATCGTATGGCTCGTCGTCGTTTCTGATTCGTCCTGAAGGCGAAAGCGGCAACTATAACGGGAAAGTATGGTTTGGTTCCATTAAATACAGTGGTAACTGGCGTATAGACTTTGAGAAATCATTCAACGGTACGTTACAAATCGTCGGCGGACTGAATTTTTGGGACCAGGAATTGTATCT
>Ga0082212_10002503_pt1 | contig 26743 bp, 26 predicted proteins | sample TergutNt197P3_FD_71548 | JGI IMG/M metagenome (GOLD analysis project Ga0082212, IMG submission 71548) | Neocapritermes taracua P3 segment gut microbial communities from Petit-Saut dam, French Guiana - Nt197 P3 | ecosystem: Host-associated > Arthropoda: Insects > Digestive system > Gut ...
TTTGACAAGAAAAAGTGAAAAATATTAATTTTGTTAACCTTAACTTGTAGAATGTAATCTGAGATGCCACACTGAAGGGTATCGATGTGGCAACTCGCTATGTCAAACAGGGCTTGAAGCGTCCGTGGCGATTCGTTAAGGCAAATATCCATGCTATTAATAGCGCCACGAGGGCATAAAACTCTATCATCGGTGATGGAGTTTCAGAATAAAGAAAAGCTGCCCGAACACCATATATAACCAACAGGGCGGCGGGGTACAAACACCTCGCCGCCCGCATCTTCTTTTATCAGCTATTCTATTGGGTGTCTGATAACGGTTTTCAGTTTGTCCGGCGCAGTCTTTTGAGGATTGTTCAAATAAATCTCATGATGGCGGCGCTTGTCGGTAATATCAGTCCGATAACCTGATTCCGAAACAAACCTTTCAAGTATCTCTATAGTTTCCTGCTCATTATCGTAAAAGCCGGTGTGAAGGATTTGGGCGCACAATCCCTCTTTGAAGCGGGAAAGACGCACGACAGATAAATCGAGCGCCGGTTTCTTCTTAGCAAGAGCCGCCTTTGCAGCCTCAAAGACTTCCGGCGTAACAAAATCAGGCTGACGAATCATCGCCGTCCCACGGTATTTGTCTTTTTGTGAAAAATCTGTTGCCGTTTTGTCCGTAAGCCACCAAAACCCTTCAAGCGGCAATACGACATACTCAAAAAAGCCAACCGGAGCGTTCCCGTTTTTATTGCTCGTTTTGATGGCATAGGACAGTCCGTATAGGATTTCCACTGCTGCTTTATAGGCTTCCGAAGTGTTTGGGTTTCCCGTGCCGTCCGCCGAAATGAATGCCATATCAGGCACATCAATAATTGACGGCTTGGCGCTCGGCTGATACAGGCCTTTCTCGGTTTTCTTAAAATCTATCGGCATATCCTTGCCCTCTGCTATGCGTCTGTTTGCTTGTCATATTGAAATATATAGCCGTCCGATTTCCGTTTATCTTGTAAAGCTGCCCATGCCTCCCGACCTTTGTCGCGCAGCAAGATGTTATCATGCTCTAACGCGGGGTTTTTCTCAAAAAAAGCGCTAATCTTGCCGCATGGATACTCTGTGCATAAAGCGCACATTTCGACGCCTTTGTCCTTCGCGCATATTCTGATGGAGCAGCCGGGGTCTCCGCTGCCGTCCTTGCATGAAACGCACATGCCGTCCTCCGCCATGCTTTTCAGGAAAGGCCAGAACCCGTCACCGCCGGGTATACAGCTGATGACTTCTTCAAACCCCGCTCTTTTCATTTCATCAAACAGGGCTTTTGCCGCAGGTTCCACTTTTGCCTTGACCGCGCAGCTTTCGCAATACAGACCGCAATAACAGGCGTATCTTTTATCCATGTTCGTGACCTCCGTTTTTACTTTATCATAACACATCGAACCTGACAGCAGTGTGTCCTGTTTATTTGTGCTTGGAAATAATTATTTCGGCGGTTTTCATCATGTCATCGGCAATAAAATCGACATCGATGATTACATGGTCAAGCCTGTTGTTCCTCGATATCAGTGGTTTTTCGCAACAAGGAGCCTATCTTCTAAGCATTGGGCTTCTGTGGGCGATTGTTGCCGCCGTTTAATCTTCTCGACGTGGTATCACCTTCTTACGTCAGAATCGGTTTCAAGATTTTAGAGGGGTTTTATTTGTGCTTGCCGAGTTTTACACATAATATGGGTTTGGTTTGAGCAAAATTGATATTAAATCAATTATCACCCCTATTACGAACAAGCCGCCCGTAAAAATATATAATATTCCCATACCGATTTTACCTTCGTAAAACTTGTGTATTCCGACAAACCCGAAAAAGAAACATAAAACCAATGCGACCCATTTGTTTTTTTGCCTGCCCCGACCGTATCCGGTTGTGTTTATGTTATTGTTTTTATTAACGTTAGTACTTGGTGTTCACATTAGAAACATTCACATTGATCGGTGTTTGGGCCTGCTGTTGATTTTGATAGTTTTTCGTCGGGACTCCGCAAGCGGGGCAAATTACCGCTTCTTTGTCGATCTCTTTAGCGCATTTTGTACAATACATTGTATCCTGCTTTTTTTATGAACGGCCACATAGGGAAACCGCCGGCTTTTGATATGATGCTTTACTGTGAAAACTCTTTCAAACTCATCTTTTCAGGTTTATCCCGCGAGCCCGCGGTACAGGTCCAACAGAGCCAGAAAATCTGCGCGGTAGCCGCCGTTGTCTCTGCCGGTATTATCCGCCGCGACCGAAATAACTTTTCCGGGAGATGCATAACCGGCATATTCCGATCCGCGCAAGAGGTCCGCGAATATCGCCACGGAACAAGCAAAGTTAAAGTCCGAGCTGCCGTGATCTTTTATGTCCCGTACCATGGTCGGGCTGCTGACAAGCTTGCTCCTTGACTCCCCCGGGTCCTTGTAACGGATGCGCACCTCAAATAACTCGTCTGCGAACGGGGAGTCTTGATTTCGATCATCTGCGACGACGCTGTTTTGATACTTATATTCGATCCCGCTCCGAGCGTTATGAAGCTCGATCTCAAACAGCACGATCACGTCGGTGCCGGCGCCGATATCACCCGCGTCCTTTGTATCGTCCGTAAAATCCCTGTTGCTCATAACGCGGTTTTCGTAGCCGACCAGCCGGTAACTCTTTACATTCTCGGGGTTGAATTCCACTTGAGCCTTAACATCGTCAGCCACGGTGAACAGGTTGCCGGCATGTTCTTCAACCAGCACCTTCCGGGCGGTGCGCAACGAGTTGATATAAAAGTAATTGCCGTTGCCGTCTTTTGAAAGCGTTTCCATAAGGTCGTCGCGTATGTTGCCCATACCGAAGCCCAAAATGCTCAGGTACACGCCGCTTTCCTTCTTCTCTTTAATAAGGCGCGAAAGCTCCGCGTTGCTTGAGACGCCGACGTTGAAATCCCCGTCCGTGGCAAGGATTATTCGGTTGTTTCCGCCCTCAATGAAATTCTTTTCCGCCAGCTTGTACGCTGTTTGAATACCCTCGCCGCCGGCGGTCGAGCCTCCCGCTTTCAGACTGTCGACGGCGCCTGTTATGCGGCGCTTGTCCGCTCCGGAAACGCTGTCCGAAACGATCTTGGATTCGCCCGCGTATGTGACAATGGAAACAATATCATCCTCGCCCAACGTCTCGGTAAGAAGAGCGAAAGCGTCCTTGAGCAGCGGCAGCTTATCGTAAGAGCTCATGGAGCCGGAGGTGTCTATAAGAAAAGTCAAATTGCTGCGCGGAAGATCGTCTTTGTCGATCTCAGGAGTTTTGACGCGTATGAAAGCCATCATTTTATCCGCGTCGAAAGGCGACGGCGCGACCTCGGTATAGATCGCAAAAGGGTCATTCCCAAAGTAAAGATCGGTATCGTAACGGAAATAGTTTATCAGTTCTTCGGTCCTGACGGCGTCCTTGGGCGGGAGGTTGCCGCTTTCGATATAGCGCTGGACGTTGCTGTATGACGCGGTGTCAACTTTAAGAGAAAAAGTGAGCGCCGCTTCGTTTTCCGTAAGCTTTTTTTCGTTTTCGTCAATCACCAGATAGGATTCGCCGGAACCGTAGTCGTATACCCCGTCATAGGCGGGCATTGAGGGCGCGGAGCCGTATGAGCTTGCGGAACCGCCTGAGACAGAAGAGCCTTGAGCCGGAGCGGTGTTGCGCGGGGGACCGGATGAGCATGCGCCGGAAATCGACATGATCATCAGCGCGGCGGCTGTAAGAGCAGCGGTATTCTTTTTCATAATAAACATCTCCTTAAATTGTTTTTGGTGGATAGCGTTTATATTAAGAGAAACCGCCGCGGATGCAAAAATATTACAAAAGTATTAAATAATATTTAAATAAATTTTAATTGCATATTGATTTTATTTAGATCAATATGCTCTCGCCCAGTATTATCAATGTGTTGATGTCATATTTACAGGTCAGCACATATAAAACATCATTTTCTTCCGTCACAAAGGCTAACAGGTTATATCCGTTGCCGCTGCTGCCGAACGCGGTGTGCCCGCCTATCGAGATCGAGGTCAGCGTATCGTACCTCGATATATCGCCGCGTCGTTCCAATGTCATGATCACATCGTCCGACTTTTTATCTTCGAGGCAGTAAACGGTTTTTTCGATATCCTGCTCCACGGATGCCGCAGTGAATTGAACGGGTAAATCAAAGGTCAATGACAGCGTTTCGTAAACCGCCGACGGAGTAACCGCGGGAACCGCTGAGGGAGTTGCCGCGGGAGTTGCCGCCGGCGCGGGGGCATATTCGCCGGTGTCTGTACGGCTCGAATACAGATCGGGCAAAACCGTTAACGAAATCGCGACGATGATACAAGCCGCGATCAACCCTGCGTATCTTATGTAGCGCGCGCGCTTAATCGAGGCTATATCGCGCCGCATACGCAGTTCCCGAGCGGGGCTGATCCGGAGCCCGGCAGGGTCTTGCCCGGCATCGCTCAATTCTCGGCGCAGCCGTGCCCCGTATTCGTGCAAATATTCGTTTGCCATACGTTTGAACAGACGCTCGCTCATTTGCACAATCCTTCCTTTTCAATAAGCTGCGCAAGCTTTTTCTTTGCTCGGTGCAGCCGTACAGCCGCGCTGTTCTCACTGATATTCAGCAGCGCTCCGACCTCTTTAAGCGAATAATCGTATGCGTAGCGGAGCAGAAACACGCTGCGAAGTTCCTCGCCGAGCTGCTCGACCATCGAGTATATCCGCTGCGACGAAGTGCCGTCCAATACGCTTTCTTCCAAATTGAAACTGTCCGGCCGCATTTCATCATATTCTTCGGGCAAAATCATTTTTTCTTTCGACAGCATCGTCAATGATACATTTTTAACGATAGTGACCGCAAAGGCTATGCTTCGGTTTGAGGCCGGGTCGTCGATCTTATCCAAATTTTTATAAATGCGGATATAAGCCTCGCTGACGGCGTCCTCTGCCGACGACTGATTCTTTAAGATATCATACGCTTTGCGCAGCAGAAGGTTTTTATATTTCCGGTAGAGGTATTCGAATTTGTCGCTGTTCGATTCACTTGAGAGAACAAAAAACACTATCATCCGTTCTACTCTCCCTTAATGTAAACCCGAAATACGCCGGTTTTATTACAGAGCCGCGGCCGGCGGGCATTTTAAGTTTTGTATGACATGAGCGAATATAGAATTGCGCGCCGTACTCCCTTTGATCTGCCTGTGAAAAAAGAACGGCGCGGCGCATGATCATTTTAGCATGTGTTGCCTTTTATTTCCATCTGAAAGAACAAGGACAAACGGGGCCGTGCAAACTTGACATCGAGGTAATAGTATGCTATATGTGTTGATAATACAGTGATTTGAGCGCTTGAGCAAACCGCCGTACCGGGAATTGAAATATGAAAGGAATCGTTATTTATGGAAAAAGCTGACCTGCTGCTTGTCGGGGCTGTTGATATGCACGCCCACGGATATCCGTACTATACGCTGCGTATGCCGCCGAGGGTGAACGACTATGATTGGGCGCTGTCGGCGCGCGAGGCGGGGATGGCGGGTTTTGTCATCAAGTCGCATATGTGGCCGACTGTTTCCGAGGCGTATCTTTTAAGTAAAGTTGTCGAAGGTATTGCGATATTCGGCAGCATTACGCTCAACTATACGGTCGGAGGTCTCAGCCCGCTGGCTGTTCAGATCGCGGCGGAATCCGGCGCCAAAGTCGTTTTTATGCCGACGTGGTGCTCGAAAAACGATGTGGATAAAGGCTGCCATTACAGAGACAGGATGCGGCCGTTTATCACCGTGATAGACGAGGAAACAAAAGACTGGCAGGGGATATCTCTTGTTGACGACCGCGGGAATCTTGTGCCGCAGGTCAACGAGATAATAAAACTCTGCAAGCAGTACGACCTTGTATTGGCGTCGGGGCATATTTCGATAGAGGAGAGTCTGATTCTTTGCAAGAGCGCCGTTCGCGAAGGGGTCAAGTTTGTTCTGACCCATCCGCTGACCGCTCCGCTTATAGCGGCGAGCTTAGAGCAGATGAAAGAGATCGCGCGTATGGGAGGCTATATTGAAAATGTTTTCATGGACTGTATGCCCATGCACCGGCGTATGCATCCGAAACAAATCGTTGAGGTTATCGAATATATAGGCTGTGAGCAGTGCATAATGTCGAGCGATGCCATAGAGGCATGGAACCCGAAACCGCCCGAAGTGCTGCGTATGTTCATCGCCTCGCTTCTCGCGCTGGGCGTCAGGGAAGACGCCGTATACCACATGACGCATACCAACCCCGCGCATCTCACGGGTCTTGATATAAAACGGGATGATGTGACTTAAGGAGTTGACGACAAAATGAGAGAGTTTAAGATACTTGCCGCGACCGGAGCTTTAGGGTACGGGTTGTCGGAGGAATTGTTCCGCGAAGCTATGAAGCGAAAACCGGATATGGTCGGCGCGGACGGAGGATCAAACGACGGCGGCCCGTATTATTTGGGACACGGCGCGAGTCATTGTGACGATCGCTCCATAGAAAGAGAATTGAGGATCATACTGCCGTGCGTCAGAGACGCGGGCATTCCGTTTTTGATCGGCAGCGCGTCAACAGCCGGCGGAGAACCGCATATAGAAAAAACTCTGAAAATCATCAAAGGGATATGCAAAGAAATCGGCTGGAGCGCGAAGACAGCTGTTATCCACGCCGAAATACCGGCGGAATACATGCACGAAAAGTTCGATCTCGGAAAAATTGAAGCCTTGGACTGCGCTCCCGAACTCACAAAAAAAGACATTGACGAATGTGTGCGCATAGTCGGTCAAATGGGAACTGAGCCTTTTATCAGGGCCTTGGATACGGGCGCTGATATCATTGTTGCCGGACGGGCCTGCGACACTGCTGTTTTTGCAGCGCTTCCCATCAAACTCGGGTTTGACCCGGCGCTTTGCTTTCACGCCGCGAAAATAGTCGAATGCGGCGCTTATTGCTGCTCTCCGGGCGGCGGAGCCGACCCTATGTGGGTAACGATAAGAGAAAAGGATTTTATTCTTGAGACACTCAATGATGCAAGGAAGGTGCTGCCCTTATCGGTTGCCGCTCATTCTCTCTATGAGCAGGGCCATCCGAGTAAATTCTATGAGCCGGACGGCATGACCGACTGTTCGACCGCGAAATTCGAGGCGTATAACGGCAGCGACAAGGCGGTTATCGTGTCCGGCTCAAAGTTTGTCGGAGCCGAAGACGGAAAATATACGCTCAAAATCGAAGGGGCGGCAAGAGAAGGTTATCGTTGCGCCTGTATTGCCGGTATCCGTGACGTATATATGATAAAAAACATCGATTCCGTATTGGAGAATGTTAACGCCCACATAAAATCGAACACCGACAAGGACGATTACAAAATCAAATACCGCATTTTCGGCAAAAACGCGGTCATGGGGGATTTGGAATACGAGCCTTGTACCGCAAAAGAAATAGGTGTGCTGACAGATGTGTTGGCGGAGACCCAAGAGAGGGCCAATACGATATGCGCGATGGCGAGATCCGGCATTTTACATACGCCTTATCCGGAACGCCGTTCAACGGGAGGGAACGTCGCCATGGCGTTTTCCCCGCATGACATACCTGTCGGACCTGTATACAGGTTTGGCATTTATCATATCATTAAAGACTTGAGTAACAAAGATTTTGAGAAATTGTTCCCCGTTGAGATCGTCGAGGTGAAGATATGAAACTTGCGGAATATACGGAGATACTTCGCAGTAAAAACGCAGGCCCGTACTGCCAAACTGTGGATTTTGTCTATTCGGATATCAAAAAATACGAAACGGTAAAACGCAGCAATGTGCTTGACCCGGGAAAGATCGCAAAGCTGTACGGAGTTGGACTGAAAGACGTTTCCGTCAATTATTTTGATTCCGCTTTGGCGGTCAAGGTAACTTTCCCGAGGAAACACTGCTGCGGCTCGTGGGAGGATACCGACTGCTACGGCGCGCAGCAGCATATGCCTTTGATGGATTTGGAATTCGACCCCGGCGCGTGATCGCCGAAAAACAATTTGTAAATTTATTATTCACAATTCAGCGGATGAATCACTCACAATTCAGCGGATAATATGATATGCTGATAAACAATAAAAGAGGTGTATCATTACGGAATACTGTAAACGGGTTGCCGATAAGTTGCGTACAGGCGGCCGGACGGTGTTAATGTCGTGCCTGTATCGACGATGACGATCTAAACAGCATATTATAATAATATGCCGGGTAAGGGTTTATGCTTATCGGTTGCCGGGTTTTGCAAGACGCCGCAGAGGCAGCAGCTTCGTATACAACCCGATTGCGGGGCCTGTGCCGGCGGCGCATATTACGGTGCCGGGGCCGACGACCGAAAACACATCGCCCGAAAAGACAAGCATCAAGAGGGCGGACACCGCGGTCACGACGACGTCGAACACCAATTTTGATTTCGACATCGGCCAGCCGAATACGTTGCCGACTGCGCGCGCAAAAGCGTCCGGCGGCACAAGCAGGATATCCGCGCCGACAATGAGGCGAATGCCTAATGAGAATATCAAAAGACCGGCGATGAGATACAGATAGTTAAAGACCGGGTTCGGTATATACAGTCGAAAAATCGAGAGGTAAAAGTCGATAAGCCGTCCGAAAACATACGCGAGAGGAAATTGGAGGAGAAGTTTCAGCTCAAAGCGGCGTGTTACGGCGAGTTGCAGCAGCACCCAAAAGACATTAAACAGCGAAGTGCACCAACCGACCGACAGAGGAGTGAGTTTTGAAGTCGCGTATGACACGGTGCTGCCCGGGGCGACGCCGATATTCGCTTCGACGGACAAGGCTACTCCGAAAGACATAATAATAACGCCGAGCAGGTAAACGATGAGCCTTTCGGAAAAATATCTCTTCATGGCGGGACCTTTCTTTGAGGGCGTGTTTTTATGTACAGCATAACACGGACCGGTCTTCCGGTAAACCCGGTCTGCTCTTTCGGTTAAAACTGTTGCGGCAACCGGGCGATGTCGGGTATTACGGAGTCACGTTAACAAATTATGAGAGGTTGATCATTATGGCAAAGGTTTTAGCTGTGAACGGCAGCCCGCGGCATGACGGGAATACGGCGCATATGCTGAAGTCGGTTTTGGAAGTCTGCGAAAAATCGGGGCTTGAAACCGAGCTGTATCAAGCGGGCGGGCGTGAAGTAAGAGGCTGCAGAGCGTGCCACGCATGCAGAACACATCCGGGCAGGTGTGCCGGCGACGATTGGGTCAACGAGCTTTATGAGAAAATGGTCGGCGCTGACGCCGTTCTGCTTGGGTCGCCTACATATTTTTCCGACTTAACGCCGGAGATGAAAGCGGTGATAGACCGCTGCGGAACTCTCGCGCGGGGCGCGGGAAACGCGCTGAGCCGTAAAGCGGGCGCCGCGGTATGCGCTGTGCGAAGGGCGGGGGCTATCCACACCATTGACTCCATTCAGCATTTTTTTCTTATAAACGACATGATCGTCGCGGGAAGCAGCTATTGGAACATGAGCCTTGCCCGCGATCTCGGCGCGTATGAAAAGGACGACGAAGGGGTCGCAACCATGAAGAGGCTCGGCGAAAACATAGTGTGGCTGCTTGATAAAATAAAAAAATGAAAACAACGATACTGCTTGTCGGCGGAATGAGCTGCGCCGCCTGCGCTGCTCGGGTCGAGAAAGCCATAGGCAAAATTGACGGAGTAACAGGTGTTTCGGTCAATTTTGCATCCGAAAAAGCGACGGTCACATATGCGCCGCAGACCGTTAAAATTTCGGATATCAGAGAAGTCATCATAAAGACCGGCTATACGGCGCCGGAAGCTTCGAAGACCGAAGCGGCAGGCGGGGACAAAGAGCGAAAACAAAAGGAGATCAGAATACTCAAAACGAAGCTCGCCGTCGCCGCCGTTTTCACGCTCCCCTTACTCTATATCGCAATGGCTCCGATGATAGGCATGGTCACAAACGCCGCTTTACCGCTTCCGGGCGGTCTTGACCCGATGCATCATGCGCGGGCTTTCGCTTCGGTGCAGCTGATGCTGACCATCCCGGCGGTATGCGCGGGATATAAGTTTTACACTGTGGGGTTTAAAGCTTTGGCGCAGCGCAGCCCCAACATGGATTCGCTGATAGCCGTCGGTACCTCGGCGGCGCTTTTTTACAGCGTTTTCAATACCGTCCGGATAGCGGGCGGTCATTTCGAGGCCGCCGAGTCGCTGTACTATGAGACGGCGGCGGTGATAATAACATTGATACTGTTGGGCAAGACCCTTGAGGCCGTGTCAAAAGAAAAAACAGGGGAAGCCATCAAAAAACTGATGGGGCTGACGCCGAAAACCGCCGTCATCATTTCGGACGGCAAGGAAAAGGAAATACCTGTTGATGAAGTGAAAATCGGAGATGTCATCGTTGTGAGACCGGGAGCGAAGCTTCCGGTGGACGGCGCGGTATTGAGCGGGCATACGGCCGTTGATGAGTCAATGCTGACCGGCGAGAGCATGCCGGTCGACAAACAAGCGGGCGACTCTGTGTATGCGGCTTCACTGAACACAACGGGAACGATAAAGTTCAGAGCCGAAAAAGTCGGAGCGGACACAGCGCTCGCGCAGATCATCAAACTGGTTGAGGAAGCCCAAACCGGCAAAGCCCCGATAGCGGCAATGGCTGACAGAGTGGCCGGGGTATTTGTGCCCGTCGTGTGCGCGATAGCGCTTGCTGCGGGAACGGCGTGGTTTATTGGGACAGGCGGCGATGTAAAATTCGCGCTGACAGTATTTATTTCGGTTTTGGTGATTGCCTGCCCGTGCGCCCTCGGATTGGCGACGCCTACGGCGATTATGGTCGGCACGGGAAAAGGCGCGGAGTGCGGGATATTGATCAAAGGCGGAGAGGCCCTTGAAACCGCGCATAAGATAAATACCGTCGTGTTTGATAAAACCGGCACCGTCACCGAGGGCAAACCTGTCGTTACGGATGTTTTGGCGGCAGAGGGGGAGTCGCCCGAGCGGCTTTTGCAGATAACGGCTTCGGCGGAAAAGGGTTCGGAACACCCGCTCGGGCAAGCGATCGTTACAGGGGCGCTGGACATGGGGCATGAACTCTCGGAGGTCACCGGTTTCAGTTCCCTGACGGGGCTCGGCGTTGAGGCTTTTGTTGACGGCCGGGCCGTACTCGCGGGAAACCGCAAATTGATGGACGAGCGCGGGATCTCCGTATCGGCGAAGGAAACCGACTCCGAGCGCTTGGCATATGAGGGAAAAACGCCGATGTATGTTGCGACGGACGGCAAGTTCGCGGGCATAGTCGCGGTTGCTGACACGGTAAAGCCGTCCGCTAAAGCTGCCGTTGAGAGCTTGTATAAAATGGGTATCGAAGTTGTGATGATAACAGGCGACAACCGAAAGACCGCAGACGCCATTGCCCGGCTTGCGGGGATAGACAAAGTGATCGCGGAGGTTTTGCCGCGGGATAAGGCCGAAGAGGTAAAAAAACTGCAAGCGGAAGGCCGAGTTACGGCTATGGTCGGAGACGGCATAAACGACGCTCCCGCGCTGGCGCAGGCTGACGTCGGTATTGCGATCGGCTCCGGCACGGACGTGGCTGTGGAATCGGCGGATATAGTGCTGATGCGCTCCGATCTGACGGATGTTTCCGAGGCCGTTCGGCTGAGCAAGCGGACGGTTCGCAACATAAAACAAAACCTGTTTTGGGCCTTCGGCTACAATACGGTCGGTATTCCCGTGGCTGCGGGGCTTCTCTATCTCTTCGGAGGGCCGCTCTTGAACCCCATGATAGCCGCCGCAGCCATGAGTTTCAGTTCGGTTTCCGTATTGGCGAACGCTCTGCGGCTCAAACGATAACGGCTTGAAGGATCTGCATATGGAAAAGGTTCTTGTTGCCATGAGCGGTGGCGTGGACAGTTCGCTCGCGGCATGGCTCACAAAAGAAAAGGGTTTTGATTGCTCGGGCGCCGTGATGAAGCTCTTTCCGGACGGGCAAATAAAAAAGAGAAGCGGCTGCGGAGGCATGCCGGCAAACGACGCCGAAGACGCCCGGGCCGCGGCTCTTTGCATCGGCATCCCGTTTTATGTTTTCGATTTTACCGAATGCTTTGACTCCGGCGTCGTGCAAAAGTTCGTAAAAGCGTATAAAAACGGTCTTACGCCCAATCCTTGCGTCGACTGCAATCGTTTTATCAAGTTCGGAGCGTTTTTATCAAAGGCGCTTGAAATCGGATGCGACCGGATGGTGACCGGACACTACGCAAGAATCGAGACGGATAACGGGCGGTATCTTTTAAAAAAAGGGATCGATACGTCAAAAGATCAAAGTTATGTTTTGTATACGATGACGCAAGAGCAGCTTTCCCGGACAATGCTCCCGCTGGGCGGCTTGACAAAAGCCGAAGTGAGGGAGACGGCGCGCGAGATGGGATTTATCAACGCGAAAAAACGCGACAGTCAGGATATTTGCTTTGTGCCGGACGGTGATTACGCGGGGTTTATCGAGAGATATACAAAAACACCGGCTGAAAAAGGCCGGTTCAAAGACAGCGCGGGCAACGATTTGGGAGAACATAAGGGAATAGAGCATTACACCGTAGGTCAGCGCAAAGGGCTCGGGATATCGGCGGAAACTCCCGTGTATGTGCGCGCTGTGTGCCCTGAGAACAATACCGTTGTCGTTGGAAATTCCGGCGAGCTCTATTCAAAAATACTGACCGCCTCGGATATAAATCTTATCGCTGTCGACGGGATTGAAAAACCGATGAGAGTCAAAGCCAAAATACGCTACCGGCAGCCCGAGCAGCCTGCCGCGGTCCGGCAGACCGGCCCCGACACGCTGTCGGTCGAATTTGACGAGCCTCAAAGGGCGATAACAAAAGGACAGGCGGTCGTATTGTATGACGGCGACGTTGTGATCGGCGGCGGTACGATCTCATAAAGCCGAAAAGTTTTCAAAACCGCGGTTTACGGCCTGCATGATCGTCATTATCATTTCGGACATTTCCCGTGCGGATTCCGGCATGCCGTCCTGCAGCCACCTCTGTAAAATGCTGATACAGCCGGACAGCATGAACACCGTTATATAATCTCTTGTCCTCTCTTTTGTTATGGCGTTGAAATAGGAGGGGAGTATCATCATGAGTTCCATGATGTCCTCCTTGAAAGCGGTGCCGCAGTTGTCGCTGAGGAACGCTTTAAAAAGCTCTGAATTGCTTTTCCCGTATTCGAGGATCATTTTTAAATTTGTTTCGGAGACGGACATGTCGCCGGTGCCGCTGTATTCTTTAAGATACCGCTTTATGTTATTGAGAGCCTCCAGCCTCATTTGATCCAGCAGGTCATATTGGTCGTTGTAATGCGAATAGAATGTACTTCTGTTGACGTCCGCGATCTCACAAAGGGATTTCACGGATATTTTGGATATGCGGCGTTCCTTGAGCAGAGTGACCATTGCGGCTTTGAGTTGATTTTTGGTGTACTTAACACGGCGGTCCGACGTTTCGTTTTTCATATGCTGTCTCTCCCAAAGGAAAATTTTGATTTGCGCGACATTTGGTAAAGAAGTGTTGCGCAAAATTCATTTTGCGCGGCATTGACGGTTGAAACCCGACACGCAGTCTATTATAATACAACCGGTCGCATATATCAACCGCAAAACGGCATAAGGAACGTTTATGGACAGGATCGCCGAAACCATCGTAAAGCACAGAATACTGATAATAATCCTTTTTGTTTCGCTGATGCCGGTCTGCGTTTTGCTTCAAAGCTTCGTCGACGTCAACTATAACATGGTCGACTATCTCCCGCCGAGCGCGCCGTCGACTCTTGCCGTCAGAATCACGGAAGACGAGTTTTCGCGCGCTCTGCCGAACGCGAGTGTTATGGTAAAAGACGTATCGATAATCGAAGCGTTGGAGTATAAGAGTCTTTTAGCCGGCATCGAGGGTGTTAACGACGTCATGTGGCTTGACGACGTCGCGGATTTGAAACAGCCGCTCGAAACTCAGGACACGGGCACGGTCAGGGAATATTACAGAGAAAACGCCGCGTTGTTTTCGCTGACGATAGAAGACGCCAAAGAGAATGTCGCCTGCGCGGCGATCAGAGAGCTGATCGGAGATGAGAACGCGATCTCGGGCGCCGCAGCGGACGCTGATTTCGTGCAAAACGCGTCGACTTCAGAGGTCTTGAACGCGATGGCGATTCTCATGCCGATCTGCATATTCATCCTCATCCTGTCAACGGATTCCTGGCTTGAGCCCTTACTGTTCCTTATTGCCATAGGCGTTGCTGTGATGCTTAACATGGGAACGAACATATTCTTCGGTCAAGTATCGTTTATGACAAATTCGGTAAGTCCGATTTTGCAGCTCGCCGTTTCGCTTGACTATGCGATATTTCTTCTGCACAGTTTCACGGATAACCGAAAAAGATACAAGAACGTTGAAGAAGCAATGAAAAGGGCGATAAAGACGTCGATCTCCACGATTTCCGCCAGCGCCTTAACGACACTTTTCGGGTTCATCGCGCTTGCGTTCATGGAATTCAAGCTCGGTGCCAATTTAGGCCTTATTCTCGCGAAAGGCATATTGTTCAGTTTTATATCGACCGTGGTTTTTCTGCCGGCGCTCACGCTGTGCGTATGCAAAACATTGGACAAAGCAAGGCACAGATCGATGTTTCCGGATACGGGGAATGTCAACAGAGGCCTTTCAAAAACTGCGATCCCCACGATCATTGCCGTATTGCTGGTGATCGTCCCGTGTTTTCTCGGGCAATTCAGAACCAATTTTGTTTATGACGCGGGCTCGGTGGGGGAAGGGACCTATCTCAGCCGTGACAGGGAGCGTATCGAGGATTTGTTCGGAAGATCGAACGTGACGGCGCTTTTGGTTCCGGCGGGAGACGTGGTCAAAGAGCGCGATTTGAGTTCAGAGCTTGAAAAAACGGACCGCGTAATAAGAACGCTTTCTTACGCGAAAACCGTCGGCGCCGAAATACCGCCGCGGTTTTTGAGCGGGGATATTACGGACATGTTTTATTCCGATAATTATGCCAGAATCATAATATACACCGACACTCCCAACGAGGGCGCCCTTGCGTTTCACGTTGTCGAACAGATAAACGCCGCAGCCGGGAAATATTATGACGAGTTTTGTTCCGCGGGCAGAAGTTCAAGCCTGTACGACATGAAAAATGTGGTTGCGAAAGACAATTTGCGTGTTACCGTGATCGCCGTTGTTTCGATATTGCTTGTTCTTTTGTTTACATTCAGATCATTGATACTGCCTTTTATTCTGCTGATAACTATCGAGACCGGGATATGGGTGAATTTATCCGTGCCGTATTTTGCGAATACGTCGATCAATTTTATCGGGTATTTGGTTTTGAGTACGGTACAGCTCGGAGCGACGGTTGATTACGCTATTTTACTGACGGACAGGTATATGAAAAACCGCAGGCATATGCCCAAAAAGGAAGCGCTTGACAAGTCGTTGGGCGAAGCGTTCAAATCCGTGATAATTTCGGGGATCACGCTGTCGGCCGCCGGGTTCACGCTCTTTTTGACTTCTTCCAACCCCGCGATAAGCGACATAGGACTTTTGCTCGGGCGCGGAACGTTGTTTTCGATGTTTATGGTGCTTTGTTTTCTGCCGCCGATGCTCGGCATATTTGACAGGGCGATAGCGAAACTGACTTTAAGGGCCGGCTTTTATTATCCGGATAAGCTGTGATGCGGGACGGGGGACGGTTATGAAACGCATATTTTTCAGATTAAAAAAGCAGTATATAATAGGGATCATTGTGCTGCTGTGCCTTGCGGCGGCAATACCTGTGCTTCTTTTACCGACTTCGGCGATGACAAAGACCGCAGAGGCAAAAACGAGCGCAGGAAGCGGCGCTCCGGCGAATAAAAGACAAAAAGAAGAGATAGTATATGTCCGGCTGTCAAACGACGGCACGCCGGATGAGATATATGTAGTCAACAGCTTCATACTCGACGGCGAAGGGATGATAACTGACTACGGCAATTATTCCTATGTCAAAAACCTGACCAATTCAGACGTCCTGAAACTTGAAAACGGGAAGGTGACAGCAAATACCGAAGGCGATGTGCTTTATTATGAGGGCTTCCTGCCCGACGCGGAACTGCCTTGGGATTTTTCTATCGCCTACAGCATTAACGGCAGCGCGGTACCGGCCGAAGAACTCGGCGGAAAAAGCGGGCATATGGAAATGACTGTCCGCTCATCGGCGAATCCGCGCGGCAGCCGCGAGTTTTTTGACAGATATTGTCTGCAAGTATCGGTGACGCTCAGTTCTGATTTTACGGGGAACGTCTGTTCCGAAACCGGCACGACGGTGTCAAACGGCAAAAACAAACAGATCAGTTTTGTGGTCTTTCCCGGAAAAGAAACGGTTATGGAAATTTCGGCCGACGTCGTAAATATCGATATTCCCGCCGTTACCGTTGCAGGGTTGACGATGAATATGGACCTTGATTTTGACGACACGGATATGTCGGATATCCTTGAGCTGATCGACGGGCTTGTCGACCTTGACGACGGGGTCTCGGAACTCTTGGACGGCATTTTTGACATGCGCGGAGGAGTGAGAGACCTGTATGACGGGGCGATCGAATTCAATGACGGCGCAAATGAACTGAAAGACGGCGTCGAAGAGCTGAACGACGGCGTCGAAGAACTCAAGGACGGCACAAGTGAACTGAAAGACGGCGTCGAAGAGCTCAGTGACGGCGTCGCCGAAATGACGGACGGAATAAACGAAATGCTCGACGGGGCGAATGAGCTTGCAGACGGCTTCCGTGAGTTTTACGACGGCATACTTGAACTCAAAGACGGCGCCGGGGATATGTATTACGGGGCAGAGGAACTTTTTGAAGCGGTCGAAGAGCTCTGTGACGGGCTCGACGAAATAGTCGACGGAGCGAAAGGAATTAATCTCGGACTGTCCGGTTTCGCGGCCGGAGCGGCTGAGGCCGCATACGGCGGAATTGAGTTGTACAGGGGATTTGAATTTTATTTTGATGAAGCTATTCTGAAAATTGCAAACGAGCAGGTCGGAATCTTCGGAATACCGCCGCTTGACCGTGAAAACTATGAAGAGATCCTGCTGCCGCTTATCAGCGGGCCGACGCCGCCGCCGGGACTGCCGGAGATTTACGGAATGCTGTACGGATTTGATACGCTTCTCACAAATTTGAATGAATATGCCGCGGGAGTCCGGCAAATAGATATAAACTCAGCGATGCTCTCGGGAGGGATGTCAAAATTTACTGACGGTCTGATCGAATACCGGGACGGATTCGGTGAATACTCTGAGGGCATGGAGGAATTTCTTGAAGGCGTTGACATTTTTGCGACCGGCGTCAATAAACTCAAAGACGGGTCGGTCGAACTGAAAGACGGCGTTTATGAGCTGCGTGACGGCATCGCGGAATTCCGCAGCGGCGTCATTGAACTGCGTGACGGAGTCATAGAATTGTGCGACGGTATCGTCGAGCTTCACAGCGGAGTGATAGAGCTCTGCGACGGCGTCATCGAATTGCATGACGGAGTGATAGAATTCTGCGACGGCGCTGCGGAGCTTCAAGACGGCGTCCGGGAATTGCTCGACGGCACGCTTGAGCTGTATGACGGAGCGGGGGAACTGAAGGACGGGACCGATGAGATACGGCAAAATACCGTGACCCTCGATTCGGACATTATTGACGGAATCAAAGAAGCCGCCGAGGAGATGATGGGCGGCGACGGACCGGTCATATCATTTGCTTCTCCGAAGAACGGAGAGATCGGCGCGGTGCAGTTTTTGATGCAGACAAAGGGCATGCCTGCAAGAGAGTATGTGACCGCCGGAGAACCGGTTGAAGCCGAAACCGGTTTTTGGCAGCGGTTGCTGGCGCTTTTCGGGGCACAGCCGTGATTTTGTTTTTCCGCCGCTTATGCTGCTTATGCTGTGCGGGTGGTTGGCAACGGGCGGTGAAAAGCTACTTTTTGACCACCGGGAGCCATACTTCAAACTGCATATTCCGGACGTCGTCATTCAAGTAGACTTCCACATCAGGAGCGTTCGCCCATTCGTAGCCGGACGTCGGCAGCCATTCGGAAACGATGCGGACTTGCAAAGCCTGTATATCGTCTGACGTCCCGCTGCCGGGGAACACCGCCCAAGTGTTTTCAGTTACGGACTCCTCGTACATCCCGTCGGGGACGGGCATGTCTGACGACACGGCTATGTAGTAGAAATTTTGTTTGCCCTCGACCTCATTGCAAGTAGATACGCCGAGCAGTCCTTTAGGTTCGCCGTTCATCAGCGAGAGAATCTGCGGGATTTGCGGCGCGGTCTTCTGCCAAAATATCGGTATGCACTTGAACATTTCTTCCGCGTCGTTCGTGATGGGTTCGCGGAACCCCACTATGCGGAAAGCCTTTTTTTCTTCGATTCTGTAATTCATTTCCTCAACTCCTTTGACAGTCATTTTGAAACTGATCGGAGGAAAAGTTTTAAGCGAAACGCCCGTCCGCTTCGCCGATGACGGAGAGACGCCGTGAACGCTTCGGAAAGCCCGGTTGAACGCCGTCGGAGAATCGTAGCCGTAAGACAGCGCGACGTCTATTACTTTATCGCCGCCGCGAAGGTCTGCCGCCGCAGCCGACATCCGCCTGCGTTTTATATATTCGGCAAGAGTGACGCCCGCCATATACCCGAACATCCGTTGGTAATGATACACGGAACAACAGGCGATCCCGGCGATTTCCTCGTAATCGATTTTGTCCGTCAGCCGTTCCTCGATATAGTCCATCGTTGCGTTCAAACGCTCAATCCATTCCATCCTCTGATTCGCTCCTTATGAATCGATCTTACTGTCCCGGGAGCATCGTTTCCTCTCGTTTTTTGCACAATTAAGAGAGATCGTGTTTCGATTTTTTGTGTTAAGTATCTGTTCATCGCATATCGCTTAATAAAAATATCATACGTTGAAAGCCAGCCCGTCGTTTTCAAATCCTTGCCGTCATGTCCCGCAGAGACGATTGCCGCTCGGAGCGTGTCGAGCATTTCTGCTCCGCGACGCATTGTGTTCTCATAATCCGGTTCGCTTGCTTCAAGATTCATGTCGAGTACAATGAGGTCGGGCGCGGCGGTGGCTCTTCCTATGCCTTTGACCGCCGTGTGTGTGTCAGATATTTATTTGCTACTCCCATTTCAATCTCCTGCGTTTACGCGAAAAGCGTAATACACACTGCCTTGCTCAAAGACAGCGTAAACTTCGTAAATATAATCGTTGCCGTCATTATCAACGTGTATAGTGCTTCCGTACACCGCTACAGGTTCGTTTTGGTTTATAACCGATTCTATGTTTTGTCGTCCTGTATAATGCACTGCGTTCCATCTTTGTGCCGAAATAGATTGCGATATACAGCCGCCGCCGAAACTAAGCGATATTTCGCCGCTATAGCCGTTCAGACGCAAAGTGAAGTCGTCGTAATTACCTAATTGCAACGCATGGGGAGAATCAGCTTCATATCCTGTACTATTTCCATTTTCGTCAATGTACGACCAACTTGTTGTCAACTGAGCCGCTTCAGTTCGTGTTTTAGGAAACCTATCCGTTGCTAAGAAAACTTCAATCTGCGGCGCTCTTTCGCTCTGCGCTGACGGCGTTGTTTCTTGAGGTTTCGGCAGCGGACGCACAAGCTCCCGCGTTCCGTCCGCGATATATTTATCTACGTCGTAATACCGAATGTCAATTCCCCCTATGCCGTTCCCCGAATCCTCCGATTTCGTCAACGTAAATCTAAACTCATTTTCGCTAACCTCACTAAAACCTAAAACATAATCGCCACCGTCCACAAGGTAAACGGCAAAGTATAACCCTGTTTGTACCGGCTCGTGGTAATATGATTCTAAATCGGCTTCGGTGAGTGTCAGGCCTTTCGCTGCAAGCGTCCGCACATCAGCAAGTGTCATATTCCTTTGTTCGGATGATGTAAGCTGTTCAAGGGTTATAAAGTGTGTCCATTTGTTATTCCATAAGGCAAAAAGCCCATCTTCAAACATTACATAAGGAGCGTTCGCATCACCAAAATTTGCCTGTCCGTTTTCCTGCGGTATTTGCGTTAAAGATACTGTCGTTTTTATTCTTGGAGTATTTTCCGTTAGCTCAAACTTTATATCATCAACTTGAGGTCTGCTATCTAAATAATACGTAACTCCATCGTGCATAATTTGCGGCAGATAGGTGTTTGGTGATTCCGGCAATAGGTTTTGTTCCCCTGTGTATGTCGGGTCAGACGGATTTTTAACGCTGTACCAATCGCCCCCGTAAAGGATGTAACTTTTATTCTCGCCTAATTTGACATACGCAGTTTCGATTAAGTTGTTCTTAAATACAAAAACCTCTTGCCCATTATAATCGCCCGGTGAGTTTCCCGGTTCAAAAGTTTCTTTTGTCAATGATAAGCCGGATACCCAATCAACAATTGGGTACACTTCCGTCACTGTATGCGTCGTTGAACGGCCTCCCGATATGTGCGTGATTTCCAATACCATATTAGCCGGCAAATATGTGGCAAGCCGGAGTGTAAGCAATTCGCCGGGAATGTCGGTCACGTTGTCATTTTTATAAAGCGATACTTCCCCATACATGAAAAGCGCGAACCATTCGGACGTGTCGTACCCTTTGAGTCCAAAGATTTTTAGAGCTTTATCATTTGCGATAACTCCAATTTGTACGCCACGATTTCTGTTATAAAAGTTGTTATATGCGGCATTGGCAAATGAGCTGTATGTGTTCCCATCCCACTTAATGCTCTCAAATTGTTCCGCGCTCGGATACGCTTCCATCTCAACAAGAGTGTTATTCGTTCTGCTACACGCAAAGCCCACGCTCAATACAGCGACCAACGTTATCGCCGCTACGATAATCACCCTCGACGGCTTTTTGAAATTCAACACGCGCTTTACACGCTCTTTCACGCCGCCCTCGCCAAACGCAAGCGGACTGCCGCCGATAATTCTGCGCATCGTCGATAAGGACAGCAGCGACAGCGAATAATCCTTTTTAGTATTGCCGCCCATTTCTTTTAGCACTCGCTCATCGCAACTCATTTCCATGTCAACGCCCATCAGCAGGAACGCCGCCCACGCCAGCGGATTGAACCAATGCAGGCACAGCACAAAATACGCAGCGAATTTTACGATATGGTCACAGCGCCGGATGTGCATCTGCTCATGCAAAAGAATATATCCGCGCTCATGCTCGGACAGACCTACAGGCAGATAGATTTTCGGGGCGAATACGCCAAGCACGAACGGCGACCGGATACAGTCAGCTTCATAGACATTTGCTTCGACATGCGCGGCGCTCCGCATTTTCCGTTTTAGGATAACAAACGACGCAACGCCGTATATGAGCATAATGGCGACGCCGATAATCCAGATCCATGAACCGATGAACGTCCAAACTTGAAGCGGGTTAACGCTGTCAATAGGCGCGGCGGCAGGCAAAACGCTGCTGACCGCGTTATTCACAAACGGTATGCCGCTGTCAATGCGCGGCATCGGTTGCATAGCTATGTCCGTCGGTATTGGCTGCGCTTTGAAGGGTATCAAACTGAATATACTTTCGATAGAGAATGGGAACACAAGCCGGAACCCCGCCACCGCCCACAGCGCGTAAGAGATTATCTTCGGGGCTTTTTTCAGCGGCAGACGGGCAAAGCATATCGCCGCGATGACGAACGCTCCTGTGAGGCTCATGTTCAAAACGGATAGGAACAGCTTATCCATTTGCATCGTCCTCCTCGTGTTCTTCGATTAGACGTTTTAACCCCGCCACTTGTTCCTCAGTCAGTTTTTTGCCTCCGGCAAAAGAAGTTATGAACTTCGGCAGCGACCCGCCGAATGTATCCTCCACGAACCGGCGGCTCTGACGCGCCCTTAACTCGTCATGGGTAAGCATGACTGACACATTCGCGTTTTCGTTCTTAAAAACGCCTTTGTCGCACAGTCTTTTCAAAATGGTGTAGGTAGTGGATTTTTTCCAATCCAGTTCCCGCTCCGCAATGGCGACCAATTCCGGCGAGGTCAGCGGCGCGCCGCGCCATATCAAAGCCGCGAGTTTTTCCTCCGCTGCGGTTAGTTGCAAGCCTTTAGACATAAGGATTCCTCCAAACTACAATCAATAGACCAAACATAGTCTAACATATGTAGTCTATGGTGTCAACAGAAAATTACAAATTACAGTCAAATGAGGTGAGTCCTTAACCAAAAGACCGTAGAGGCTTGAAAGGTCAGGCATCTACGGTCTTTTTAATATTTGTTTGGAAAAACACCTTGACTTATCTCGTCAGATCAACCGTGATACCCTTTGTCAGCTTCCCAACAAGGGCTGGTCGTAACTGAACAGCACTTCGTTTATCTCGAAAATATCATACTTTCGGCTTTGTATGAAGTATTCAACAATAACATCAAATTTTCGGCTTGGCGATAACGCCAAACCCGCTCGCTCGAGCAAGTCCTCCGTTTGGCAGAGGTTCAGCTCAAGGGCTATGGCAAAGGCAAGCACAGTCGGTTTGCTCGGCGCGTAATCGGTGTTGCTCCTGATCTTTGAGAACAGTCGGCGGTCAATATTGGCGCGGTTGTAAACATCGGAATCTTTTTTGCCTGCAGCGTCGATAAGGCGCAGCAGTGTTGCCGAAAAAGGTTCGTCCAAGTTACCGATCAGATCATCAAGGCTTGCGCTGACCGGCTCAGAAACAGTTTCGGCTATGCCGGCTTCCTCTGCCGGCACCGGCGCGCTCAAATACGTAATTTCAGCGAAGGACTCCGCTTTTCTTTCAACGTCAAGCAGTTTGCCTTGCGAATAACGATGCTCCTTTTCCTCAACATAATGCTTGCCTATATAACTCTCGACTGCTCCGAGCAGTTCTTTGCTGACCGCGAGCGCTTCCTTGTCAAACACCGCAAGCGACACGTCAATGTCGTGCTCACTGATAAAATCACGGATAGCGCCGGTGGCGACTCGGAGCGCGTCGGCTTTCGGGTAGCCGTATATCCCGCTTGAAATCAATGGAAATGCGATGCTCTCGCAGTTGTATTTAACAGCAAGGTCAAGGGAGTTTATGTAACAAGAGCGCAATAAGGCTTCTTCATCTTGGTTGCCGCCTTTGTAAACAGGCCCCGCCGTATGGATAATGTATTTGGCGGGCAAATCGAACCCTTGCGTTATAACAGCTTCACCGGTTTTGATCGGCGCGAGATCATTACAGGCGGCTTGAAGCCTGTCCGCTCCCGCCGCGCTGAATATTGCGCCGCAGACCCCGCCGCCCATCCGGAGCGACGTGTTGGCGGCGTTGACGATGGCATCTGCATTGAGTTTTGTTATATCGTTACGGATAATGGCAAATTGCATGTAGCTTATTTTCCTTTCAAAAGCGGTAATGTGTACGACGTCACTCAGCTGCTTTTATAATATCACTTTTTTCTTGTTGAAAGCGGACGGCACAAGCCTGTACGCTTCCTAAATAACTTCGCGGGGTGGCGGCTTAACGCCGTGCGGGACGAAAATGGCTCTATAAAGGAAATCCTCCGATAGCGGGTGATCCTCCGCCGAAATATCTCTGACAGAGACAAATGTGTTCATAAACGTTCCTTGATCTCCCGTTTCACCTGTTCAAAATCATGATGAACTGAGCGCCTGCGGCTATCTGGCAATATTTACCGATGATCAGCTTGTCGCCGTAAAATTCGTAATGGTGTGTCACACGGTTCTCAAAATCCGACCCGCTGTAGTAGGAAAAGTCCCCGACGATGATGTTTGGGCGTGTTATTGTCGGTTTTATATAGATCACGTCAAACAGTTTTTGCCCGTCCTCGCCCGGCACGGGATATTTCACATTCGGGTCCGGCAGTTTGTTCATAAAATCTTATCAACCTCCGCAATTCACATTTCAACGGCATTACTCCGGATGCTGTTGTCCCAAAAAACCGGTCACCGTCTCCTCATATACGAAACACTCTTTAAGATGGTCATTGACCATTCCGACAGCCTGCATGAACGAATAGATGATTGTCGAACCGACAAATTTAAATCCCATCTTTTTCAAGTCCTTGCTTATTTTGTCGGAAATCGGCGTTGTTAATGGTATATCCTCAAATTTTTCCCAATGGCCAGTAACAGGGCTGAAATCCACATATTCCCAAATGAATTTGTCAAAGCTGCCGTGCTTTTCGATTATCTCAAGAAACAGCCCGGCGTTTACAACAGCGGCGTTGATTTTCAGACGGTTTCTTATTATGCCTGCGTTTACCGTAAGCTCAGCAATCTTCGCGTCGTCATAAAGCGCGACTATTCGAGGGTCAAACCCGTCAAAGGCTTCCCTGTACGTTTTCCTCTTTTTCAGAACGGTTTCCCATGAAAGCCCTGCTTGCGCGCCTTCAAGAATCAGCATTTCAAACAGCTTGATGTCGTCATGTACCGGCCGCCCCCATTCGTTGTCATGGTAGTCCTTATACAGCGGTGTATGACCAAAGCATCTGAACCTGTCACTCATAACTAATCCCCTTGTTCTTTTTCAATCAGCGATAACGCAGTTTTTAGTGCGGCGATCCTCCGCTCAAGCAGTGTTCGCTGTGATTTGCCGGTTTTGTCGAGGTCGATCTTTTCGCATTTTTTGAGTGTCGAAAATAAAGCGCGGTGAGCATCCGTTAGTTCCTGCCGTCTGTCGGATACGCCGATATACTCGAAGCGCTTAACAGTCTTGCCGTCAATTTCGATAAGGTTCTCCCACATGGAGAGCGGGCGTGCCCAAGTGCCGCCATCACCGTATAAGGCTTTGTAAACGACCATATCTTCAAGCGTCTCGCTGTGTTTGGCGAATCCGATCGCCTCGTATCGATTGCCTTTGTAATGGCGGTAAATACCGAGAGGAATACTGTTCACGGCGTCACTTCCTCAGTTTCAGTTTTTGTCTTCTTTCCCGGCGGTCCCGGCTGTATACCGCAGTCCGGCGCTGACTAAACAAAAGTTAGTGGAATTTCAGTTGTTTTTCTGCTATGCTTTAGTTGAAATAATATCTCAGCGCATTTCCGGTATCAGTTCAAGGCTGATATCAAAATATAATACAGGGACAAAACGGTAAGATGAAAAAAATAGTCATAATCGACGGACAAGGCGGAAAAATAGGCTCTTTATTGACAAGCCGGCTGAAGAAAGAAGAGATACAGTTTGAATTGTATGCCGTCGGCACGAACAGTATAGCTACGGTGGCTATGATGAAATCCGGCGCGGACTTTGGCGCGACCGGTGAAAATCCCGTAATCGCGAACTGCCGTGACGCCGATATAATCGTCGGGCCGATTGGGATCGTTGCGGCGGATTCGCTTTTAGGAGAAATTACTCCTGCTATGGCTGTTGCGGTGGGACGAAGCCAAGCTCAAAAGGTGCTGCTGCCGATCAACCGCTGTAATAATTACATAGTCGGCGTCCGGGATTTGTCAATTCCCGAATTGATAGAAACCGCCGTAAGGTATATTGTAAATATTGCGGAAAAGTCTTGATTGACAAGCAGATAAATATTGTGTAAAATAACTTTAGTGTTTGTCACGAAGGCAAATATAAAAAGACCGAATCTAAATCAATTAAGCCACGAAGGCTTTTAGTCCGCACAAAGCGGACGGCCGTTGGGCTTAATTTATTTTTTGGAGGTTTTTTCATGTTTTCCATCAGAAAAACGGTCTACGCATCATTTATGGTTGCTGTCGGAGTGGTTCTTCCGATTGCGCTTCACGCTGTTCCCAATGCGGGAAACGTACTGTTGCCGATGCACATCCCGGTCCTTATATGCGGTATCTTCTGCGGTTTTCCTTACGGACTGCTCTGCGGGATCATAACGCCGCTTTTGTCGAGCTTGCTGACGGGCATGCCGCCGGCAGCTTATCTTCCGGCAATGCTCTGCGAACTTGCCGCTTATGGGTTGGTTTCGTCAATACTCACGCGCTCAATTCACACGAAGAATAAATATGCAGACATCTACATTGCTTTGATTGGGGCAATGCTCTCCGGCAGAATTGTGTACGGTATTCTTAACGCACTGATATTCAGAGCCGGAAACTACTCGGCGCAGATTTGGCTGATTTCCGCGTTTGTTACCGCTCTGCCCGGCGTTATTATACAATTGATTATAGTACCCGGTATTGTGATTGCGTTTCGGAAATCAAGATCTGTTAGTATTAACTGACACGAATATGCACATAATGTATGACTGTTTTCAGGTAAGCACGTTTTTTTGTCTCAAAAAGCACACGATTCTCAACGGTTTCATATTCGAGTTTTGTCCGGAGCGTATCAATGATTACATTTCTTGCTTGCTTTGAAGCCCTGCGAAATTGATTCCGAATAGTGGATTGTGAAGCGCCTGTCGGGCATTTTTATTCCCGGAAAGATTAGCGAGAGTGCCAATGCCGGCACTCTCTGCGGTATTCTTCAAGTTAAATACTTATGCAGCGTATTGACCATCTCGCTCAGATCAATTGGCTTTCCGATATGGTCATTCATTCCGGCGGCGATACAGTTATCAACATCTTCTTTGAATACATTGGCGGTCATCGCCACTATCGGTACAGTAGTTGCATTCGGTGCGTCCAGCGAACGAATATTTCGAGTTTCTTCATAT
>Ga0082212_10002504_pt1 | contig 26742 bp, 28 predicted proteins | sample TergutNt197P3_FD_71548 | JGI IMG/M metagenome (GOLD analysis project Ga0082212, IMG submission 71548) | Neocapritermes taracua P3 segment gut microbial communities from Petit-Saut dam, French Guiana - Nt197 P3 | ecosystem: Host-associated > Arthropoda: Insects > Digestive system > Gut ...
TTCTCATGGCTATTGCCACAGCATTGGACTCAATTACCCCCGAAGACATCAGGGGCTGGATTCGGCACTGTGGCTATGAACTACCATAAATTGAACCGCTATAATAGCAGAACTACTTTGGGTGGTTCATAATTGCCACGGCTTTTTGTGTTTACGGTATATGTCCCAGGACACAAGTGGCCAGTGGCAAGTGATCGGTGGCCAATGGCTGACTATAAATCTTGCTGGAATTTACACTGAATTATCATAAGTTAAATTGCCATGGTGACGGCTTGCCAGCAACATTGTTCTGTTTGAGTGATAGTGATCTCATCCAGTTTGAGTTGGCCTTTGAGGTGGGCTTGTATCAGTGCGTTGGCTGTCCCGTGCAGTATGGCGTTTAGGGCGACCTTTGGCATTGGGCGTAATTCTTCGGTTGCTATGCCTCTATCTATTATCCAATTTTTTATTTCTTCAAGCGTTTTCATTGCTTTTTTGCTGGTTTTGTCTTGATTAAAGTCTTTGGCTCTGTGGTGTAGGTATGTGTAGGTGGCGGGGTGTTCCACGGCGAAAACTAAGTAGCGTCTCCAAAAAAAACTAAATTGGTGGCGATAGGTTGCAGAGAATGGAAACCCATCCCAGAGATATTTGCACATCGCCTGAGAGGATTCTGTGATGAGAAAGTTTGCCAGTGCCTCTTTGGAAGCAAAATAGCAGTAGAGAGTGCCTACGGCCACGTTTGCGGCTTCTGCTATGTCTGGGATGGATGTTTCTGCAATCCCTTTGGAGGCAAATAACTTTAGCGCGGATTGGACAATGGCAGTTCGCCTGTCCCTAGGGCGTTGCCTGATTATGTTATTACCTTTTTTGGTCTGTGATGCCATCGCGCTTAGTCAGGATTTTTCTTTTCGCGCTTTTCGATAAAGGCCCTTATTCCGTCGCGCTCTTTGCGCTCCATCTCTTCCATTAAAAACATAATTCTGGTTTGTTGGATTGGGGTTTCGCCCATCTTCGGGAGGTCGTGATAGAGGGAATGGCGAGCTTCATCTAATTTTTTTCGCAATGAGCGGTACTGTTCATTTAGTGGTTGAATCTTTCGCGATTTTTCGTTTTCGGGGGAGGCTTCTTGGATGATGAATTGCATTTGTCGCCAGACGGACATGCTCTCTGAATGAATGCGCCTAATGGGGATGTCTAGCTCGGCCCACTTGGTGGCTATGGTGGTGGCTCTTTCGTTGGAAACGCCCAAGCGTAGCTTGATTTGCTCGATCCTGGCCTCTTTTAGATATTTTAGGTAGTTTTCGATATTTCCCTCTGGCCTTCGGCCCCTATCTGCTTGGTTTTTATCTTGAGGTGACCCTTGGCCTCTCTGCCCCCTGCGTTCTTGCGGGGATTGGCGAAGAATTTGTCCGGGGTCGCTTTGGCTTTGGGGGCATTTTTCAGGTTCCTGCGCGATGCAAATTCCGCAAAGCAAGGCTGAAATGGAAAAAAAACGAAGGGCAATTAAGCAGTTATACATGTCAATCTCCTTCAGATAGCGTTGTGGGTTGCATATTTGCTTCTGGTTTTTTTAATCCGTTCATTAATTCTTTGGTTTCTTCTGGAGTCATACTTTCAACTTTAGAAAATAGCTCGATGCTTGTAAATGATGTGAAATCAAGGTTGAAAGGGTCTTGGATGTTTTTTGGAGCAGGTACTAACGCTTCCAATACCACCGTTGTTTGATGACTCTGGCGACCGTACCAATAGCCACTAATACCTGTTAAAAGCAATAACGATGCGGCAGAGGCAAGTAAGGGGATACGAAAGCTAAGTCGACTTGGAGATACAGGTAATTTTTGCAAAATTCTGCCAGGTAATTTTTCAAAATAGCCAGGCGGAGCAATTTGATATTCAAAATCTTCCTGCGCCAGCCACATCACACGAGCTTCAGAGCACTTTGGGCAGATGGAAATATGATCTAAAACGCTGGATGGTAGCTCCAAGGGATCACTCTGGATTGCAGAAAGTGCGACCATGCAGGTATCGGGGAGTTTGGAATCGGGATGTTCGACCGTCATGGCTTGCCTCCCATGATATGTCTGGAAAGATTTTTGATTGCATGAAAGATATGAGCCTTTACACTGCCAACGGAAGTCCCCATTATTTGGGCGATTTCATCGTATTGGATATCTTGTGAAAGGCGCAAGTGCAGGGCTTCTTTTTGTCGCTTTGGAAGCTTAGGGAAGGCTTTTCGCATTAGTGCTCGAGCCTCCATATCCAAAAGGGATGTCATTTGGTTTTCTTCGACTCTCGTAGCAGAGTGCAAGGACGATGCAGAAACATTATCAATATTTTCATGGCTTACACGGTTTCTCTCTAAAAAATTTAATGATTGCCTTGTTGTAATGGTTATTAGCCATGTTCTAAAGCTGGATTCGCCCCTAAATCCGGGTAAGGCGCGATAGACACGCAGGAAAGTTTCTTGCACTACATCGTCGGCATCCTGATGATTACGGAGGATGTTAAATGCCTTGCTATACACGTCTTTTTGAAATAGCTTTACCAACCTTGTGAAGGCAACTTGGTCGCCTCCCTGGGCGGCACTAACCCAGTCTTTAACCTCCGGCGCATGGTACGGAGAACTTGCCGGTGTGGTCAAGGTCATGGGAAGGAATGGTTTTTGTGTCACTGTAGCAATCATGGAGCAGAATCCACAAAAAATCAAGATAATACAGCAGGAACGATATTCCCTGCTTAACTACTAGACACAAATGGATGAATGAAGTTGAAAAAAATGTCTCTATTAATTATTTAGCTTGCTATAAATTCCTATATATGGGAGATCACGATACATTCCATCTAGATCCATCCCATAGCCAACCACAAAGTTGTCTTCGATGGTAAAGCCAATATAGTCAACATCTACACTTACTTTTCGACGACTTGGTTTATCTACTAGGGTACAAGTACGGATACTGGCGGGCGAAAAACTCCATAGATGGTTCAAGACCGCCTTTAGTGTTTGGCCTGTATCTACAATGTCTTCAACAATTAGTACATTCTTACCACTAATTGAGCAGGACATATCTTGTGTGATTGCTACAGTACCGGAACTCACCTGACCAGAGCCATAGCTGGAGGCTTTAATAAATTCGATTTGAACGTTTAGGTCTAGTTTGCGAGTAAGATCTGCAAAAAAATAACAGGCTCCCTTGAGCAAACCGATTACTATCAATTCGACATTTCCACAATCGGCTTCGATTTGCCTAGCCAGTTCTTTTACACGGTTAGAGATAACTTTCTCCGAAAGTAATACTTTGACATTTTGTCTGTTTTTGACCATTCTGAGACCTTTTGTATTTGTTCTGTTAAGAATCAGCCTACAGAGAGTACATCGCCACTATCCGCTGGCTGTCACCTACTATATAATCAGTTATGCGATTTGTCTCTCTTTTACTTTCTATCTGCTTTTTGGTAGGGTGCGGATACCACCGATTAGACCGCCAAAAAAAAACCGTGCCTTGGGGTATTCCTGGAGAAACCATCAGCATTGGCCGAATTTTTAATAATACTAAACAAGGTGGATTAGAGGAGATTTTTAAAAAAGCAGTCGAAAACCGCATCATGGCTTCATCTCCTTGGAAACTTATTACTCCGGGATATGGCTCGCGATGGATTCTCCAAGGGACAATTGAGTCATTTGAAGTGGTTCCACTTGGACTAAATTTGAGGGCAGGTCAGGTTCAGGGGGCCGCTGGATCTGCTACGAGGGTTGAAATAATAATCAGTGCCAGTTTACAACTCTTAGATGGTCAAACAGGGGTAGAGGTAGTGAGTAGGCCATTTTTGACGTTTAGAAACCAGTACAGGCTTGATCAAAATTTTGCCAGCTTTGATAATAAGGAACTGCAAGTAATTGAAGGTCTGGCGGATGATTTTGCTGAGAGCTTTTTAACCCAATTGCTGGAGGGTCGAGATTGATGGCTGTCCCAGATCTGTTTCTGAATGCCAAATATGCTCTGCTTCACGGTGATGACTCTGATGGGCGCTTGGAGGCAGTCAATGCGTGGAAGGGCAGGCATTTGTCTGCCGAATGGGAAGATTTTTCGCTAATTACCTGCCCAGAGGGTTGTCAATGGCCTGTTGTAAACAACGCCCTGCATGAGACTGCGCCATTTGGGGTAGATCGAGTCGTTGTTGTTCCCCATGCAGATAATCTTTTAGAAAAGGCAAAAGAACTGCCACCATCCATAAAAAAAATTCTTGCAAATCCAATAGATGGCACATGCTTGTTGCTGGTGGCTAGAGAGGCACTTTCGGCAACTCCGGGCAAGATTCTTAGCGCAAAGCCATTTATTGACTGGAAAAACGAAGGCAGGGTGCTTAAAGTGGGTGAGCTGGACAGCAAATCTGCTGTTGTTTTTTTAGAAGCTAAGGCAAAGGAATTAAAGCTAAGGCTAGAAATTGGTGTTGCCAAAGGTCTGGCGGACCAGCTAGGGGGCAACCCTGGTATATTGGCGAGGGCGATGGAAGTCCTCGAACTAGTAGCCGAAGATGGAAAAATAACCCGCAATCTGCTAGAGAGCGCAACATTCAGGCTTGGCGAACAGAGTGCGTTTGCATGGAGTCAGGCATGGCAAAAAGGACAACTGCGAGATGCAATTATTGCTCTGAGGAGTGCAATTGAGGATGATCCGGAAGGTGCCCCGTTGATGCTATTGGGACAGGCACGCAAGGAAGTGGAGCGTCTGTGTCGCCTACACGAGGCAAAGGCCAGAGGGCTTCGCACTGTAGCAGAGTTTTCTGCTGTGCTAGGTTTGACTCCCAAACAATCATTCCTGATTGATGGATACTCAAGGGTGCTAGAACGTATTCGCATGGATGGTTTAAAACAATTGGCCGCTCTTATGGTGGATGCTGATTCTGACATTAAGGGCGGTACACTGAGTAAGAGTCCGACTCCCCTAATTAACCTTACTATGTCGCTTTGCAGGGCATGGGGGGGGAGATGATGAATACTTTTTCGTAACGGTCTACTATAACCAACTTATTTCACCCTCAAAGAAGCCTATGAACAAATACAAGCTACTTACAAATTTGCGTGGTCTGATGACACCAGACCCTAGCCAATTGTGGAAGGTTGATACTCTCGACGATCCTAACATTGCTATTAGCGAAGGGCGAATAGCATGGATAGGGCGGCGCTCTGATCTTCCCTCGGAATATTCAAAGTATGAGCAATTAGATTGTATGGGCAGATGGGCTACTCCAGGCTTTGTTGACCCACATACCCATCTATTATTTGGCGGAGACCGTAGCCAAGAATTTAACCGTCGCCTACATGGTGCAACCTATGCTGATATTGCCGCCGAGGGAGGAGGTATCAGGGAAACTGTTAGAGCCACCCGATTGGCCACAGTTGCTGAATTAGTAGACATTGGCGAGTCAAGGCTTCAAAAGATGCGATCCAAGGGTATCCTGCATGTTGAGTGTAAAACGGGTTATGGATTGGAGCTGGAATCTGAATCCCGACTTCTGCAAGCATATTCAGAGCTAATCGAGCGGGGCTGGAGTCTGGATATTACTATCATGCCTGCCCATGATATTCCTGTTGAATATGCCGGAAGAGCAGATGAATACATCAGGATGGTTAGCGAAGAGTGGCAACCCGAACTTGTCAGACGCTTTCCAAAGGTGGCTTCTTTTTGTGACATCTTTGTTGAAGCAGGAGTCTTTACATCAGATCATGGTAGACAAGTGCTAGAGTCTGGCAGAAAACTGGGCTTAAAACCTAGAATACACGCAGATGAATTTGTTCACACAGGCGGTGCTGAATTAGCCGCAGAACTGGGTGCGGCAAGTGCAGATCATCTGATGTTCTGCTCTGAAAAGGGGATGGCAGATATGGCCAGAGCGGGCGTTGTGCCTACCTTGCTACCCGCAACTACTCTGTTTCTTGGAATGAAGGACTTTGCACCTGCAAGAGCTATGATTGATGCAGGCTGTAAGGTTGCTCTGGCTTCTGACTTCAATCCTGGTAGTTGTGCCTGCATCGACCCCTTATTGATATTGCGCCTTGCCTGCCTCCAACTCAGGATGACATTTGAGGAGGCATTTACAGCCATGACGCTCCATCCAGCCCAGAGCCTCCACAGAAATGACATCGGACACTTGTTCCAAGGAGCAAAGGCTGAATTACTATTGTGGGATGTTAAACACCCGTTGGAACTGGTCTATTGGATGGGTGAGGCGTATATGCCGGAAATAGTGTCTCCGCGATAGTATTAATCATGAAAAGTATTATTTCGTTTTCTTTCCGGCAGATATTCCGCAAGTAAGGACGTATAGAGCCAACTGTAAAATGAAGAGTAAAAATGAGACCCCTAGTAAATCGGCTTTCACCTCGCCTTTTTTGCTCATAAAAATACTTCCTACGAAGATCGGGGCTAGGGAAAAAACTACTTTTGGCTTTTAACGAACTCTGCCCACTTGGTGTCTTGGACCTTGATGTGGCTTATCACCCATTTGCCGACTATCACATAAACATTGGTGATCATTTCATCCGAAGGGCCGCCACTAGCTATATCCTGCAACAAATCCTGGAGTAAATTTTTTGCAGTGGCGGTAAAATTGGCATGAATTTTTTTGTGATTATCCAAGTCTGGATAGTTATATTTTGTCAGGATGCCTTCTTCTTCGGTGAAATGTTTTACTGTGTAGTCCACTAAAAAGATCATCATTCGTTTTACTTCTTTGCTACCCTTGCCACTCTTGTGGGCATCGAAGAGTTGGTTGAGTGAATCTATTAACTGCTTATGCTGGTCGTCAACGATAGCGTTTCCTGTCGCCATATCAGGCGTCCATGTGGCATAAGTGAAGGAAGTGGCCATGTTTGCACCTCTCGGATGATTGTATATCGTATGTTTGAGGGAGTATCTATCAATGATGCTAGTATGCCGTTATTTGCCGAACTACCAGCATCATCAGTGTGGTGAGTGGAAAAATGGGCTAGACTCCACCTGCCGAAGTGTGGGGAGGTCTGTGAAGAATGCCGGACTTAAAGAAGTCGCGGTTCATGCGGGCTATGTGTTCCAGTTTAACGCTCTTGGGGCACACTGCCTCGCACTCTGCAAAGTTGGTGCAAGTGCCGAAGTGCTCTGCGTCTAGTTGAGCGATCATGTCGCGCACCCTAGTGAGTCGCTCTGGCTGACCCTGTGGGAGTAAGCCAAGCTGACTAACTTTTGCAGAAAGAAATAACATGGCTGAAGCGTTGGGGCAAGCGGCCACACATGCACCACACCCTATACATGCGGCGGCATCCATAGCCAAGTCTGCACATGTTTTTGGAATTGGTAGCGCGTTGGCATCTTGGGCAGAGCCTGTTGGGGCAGAAATATATCCACCTGCGGCAATGATTCGCTCGAAGGCACTGCGGTCAACCATCAAGTCTTTGATGACAGGAAAAGCCCTGGCTCTAAATGGTTCGATAGTTATCGTGTCGCCATCCTTGAAGCTACGCATGTGTAGCTGGCAAGTAGTGGTGCGCTCTCTAGGCCCATGAGGACGACCATTTATTACCATCCCACATGTGCCACAAATGCCTTCGCGACAGTCGTGATCCATAGTAATTGGCTCTAGACCTTTATGAATCAGGTCTTCGTTTACAACATCCAGCATTTCCAAAAAACTCATTTCTGTGCTGATGTTATTGGCCTGATATGTCTCGAAGCGACCTTTGTCTTGTGCATCTTTCTGCCGCCAGACTTGGAGTGTGAGGTTAAGAATTTGTTCGGACATAGTTATGCTCCTCACTTGTAACTACGAGTGGCGAGGTGTACGTTTTCAAAGTGTAGTGGCTCGACATGGCGGTTGGGGCGATTGCCAAGCCCTGTGAATTCCCAAGCGGCAACATGGCAGAAATTAGTGTCGTCTCTCTGCGCTTCGCCTTCGTCTGTCTGCCATTCTTCACGGAAGTGACCACCGCAACTCTCGCGGCGTTCTAAGGCATCCAGACACATCAATTCGCTGAGTTCAAGAAAATCAGATATTCGTCCGGCCATTTCGAGGCTCTGGTTTACCTCGCTTCCGGTGCCGGGGATTCTCAAATTTTCCCAGAAACGGGCGCGAAGTTCGGGAATTAGCGACAAGGCTTTTTTGAGGCCAGCTTCGTTTCTGGCCATGCCACAGTATTCCCACATTATCTTGCCAAGGTTTCTATGGAACTCTGTGGGGGTTTCTTTTCCGTTGATACCAAGTAGCTGGCTGATGCGGTCGTTAGCAGTTCTCACTGCATCCTTGGCTTCGTGGGTGTCTGTGGAAGGTGTGGAATTGGGTTTGATGCCAGCAAGGTAGTTACCAACAGTATATGGGGCAACGAAGTAGCCATCTGCCAATCCCTGCATGAGGGCCGATGCCCCAAGGCGATTTGCTCCATGATCGCTGAAGTTGGCTTCGCCGAGAACAAACAAACCAGGAATTGTACTCATCAAATTGTAGTCAACCCACAGACCACCCATAGTGTAGTGAGTGGCAGGGAAGATACGCATTGGGACTTTATATGGGTCTTCGCCAGTGATACGCTCATACATTTCAAAGAGATTGCCATATTTTTCATCAACCTTGCTAGCACCCAAGCGGTTGATGGCATCTGCAAAGTCCAAATAGACTCCAAGACCTGTTGACCCAACTCCGCGTCCGTCGTCGCATACTTGCTTTGCGGCTCGACTACTAATGTCGCGGGGAGCCAAGTTGCCAAAGGATGGATATTTACGCTCAAGGTAGTAGTCGCGATCGCTTTCGGGAATATCTCCCGGAGCCTTTTTGCAGTCGTCTTTTTGCAGTGGTACCCATATACGGCCATCGTTGCGCAGGGATTCTGACATCAGGGTGAGTTTTGATTGGTGGTCGCCCGTAACAGGAATACATGTTGGATGAATCTGTGTAAAACAGGGGTTTGCGAATGCCGCACCTTTTTTGTAAGCGCGCCATGCGGCTGTTCCGTTACAACCCTTGGCGTAGGTGGCAAGATACATCACATTTCCATATCCACCCGTAGCGAGTAAAATGGCATCAGCCATTTGGGCAGTGATCTCACCTGTCACCATGTCGCGCACCACTATGCCCTTGGCTACGCCGTCAATAACGATCAGTTCCTGCATTTCGTGGCGAGGATACATCTTTACCGTGCCTAACCCCACTTGCCGAGCTAGGGCCTGATATGCGCCAAGCAACAGTTGTTGTCCTGTTTGCCCTCTGGCATAAAATGTTCTGCTTACCTGCGCTCCGCCAAAGCTACGGTTGTCAAGTAGTCCGCCGTATTCTCTGGCAAATGGAACGCCCTGTGCTACGCATTGATCGATGATGTCATTTGAGACCTGTGCGAGGCGGTAAACATTGGCTTCTCTTGCGCGGAAATCCCCGCCCTTAACCGTATCGTAAAAGAGGCGGAAAATACTGTCGCCGTCATTATGGTAATTTTTGGCGGCGTTTACACCACCTTGGGCGGCAATACTGTGGGCGCGCCTGGGGCTGTCCTGGTAGCAAAAGCATTCAACTCTGTAGCCGAGTTCGGCCATGGATGCCGCGGCAGAAGCACCTGCGAGGCCAGAGCCAACAACGATAACCTTATATTTCCGCTTGTTGGCAGGGTTGACCAGACGCATGTCAAATTTGTGCTTGTCCCATTTTTTGTCTATTTGGCCATCAGGGATATTTGATTTGAGTTCCATTGTTTTATCTCCCTAATACCACAAAATGTTTAGTTGAACTGCAATGGGGAATGAAATGTTTACGCCCACGATGGCCATAGCCCATAGGGTGGCCACGTAACGCCTCAACTTGTCGTACCTGGGATGGGACAGACCCAGCGTTTGGCTAAAGCTCCAAATGCCGTGCCAGATATGCAAACCTAAGCAGAGGTTGGCAACGATATAGATGCCACTAGCAAGTGGGTCTTTGAAGCCATTTACAAAATTGCGAAACACATCGACTGATCCGCCTGTCGCGTCTACGACAATTGGATTTTCGGCACAATGCAGGTAGGGTAGGCCAACCGTTAGGTGTAACAAGTGATAGATGACGAAAAGAGCCAAAAATATAGCAGTGCATCTCATCAAACGACTTGCCCATGTAGCTGACTTTCTGTCGTATTTTCGGTACCCTTTTGGGCGAGCGGCCCAACTATCCAAAGTAGTAGTCAAGGCGGCCCAGCCATGGAGAAGGACAAGCCCTAATAGTCCGGCGCGGACCCCCCAAATGCCGTAGCCATGCCCCACGTCTTTGAGGAAGTGGGCGTATTCATTCATGGCAGTGCCAGGAATTTTTCCGGTAGCCCTTTCAACGATGCTTAGATACGCAGTTAGGTTGCCAATCATGTGGCCTGTAATAAAGCCAATGAAAGCAAAGCCAGTTATGGCCATAATGAGCTTTCGACCTACAGATGATGTCAAGAAACAGAATTTTTTGGTGTCCCTTGCCAATGTCATGTCAAGAACTGGCATGATGATCCTCCTTCAACAAAATCATTCTACAATGATATGCTTTCTTTTAGTACCATATCAATTTCAGGAAAGTCTTTTTCTGGGTCAAACCACTGTGCTTCTGGCAACTGATTTTTGAACCATGTAACCTGTCGCTTTGCATAAGCTTGTGTGGCTTGGATTATCTTTTCTTTGGCCGTGTCTGGGTCGGTATATTCCTGTAATATGTCATATCCCAAGGGGCGAAGACGGCAAATATCTTGCGACAGACCAGCATTTATTAATTTTTGCAGTTCGTTGCACCAGCCTAGCTCTAACATGTTTTTTACTCTACTGGCTATGCGTTCCCTCAAAGATTCTCGATTAGGCATGACTAGTACTACTTGCCACCCCGTTGGGGAGCCAAGGCCAGGTTGGTTCAAAAACATGCTTGGTGGCCTTCCCGTGGCAATATGCAGAGCCATGGCACGCTGAATCCTAGAACCATCGTTTGGGTGGAGCTGGGTGGCACGGGCAGGGTCTACAACCTTTAAGTAAGAATGTAGGGTAGGGGAGCCTATCTGTTTACATAGGCGACGCATCTTTTTTACAATTTTTTCTGATACATCCGGCATTTCGTCCAGTTGGTCCCAAATTCCCCTCAAATATAGCCCTGAACCTGTCACCAAAATGGGTTTTCGGTTGGACGCTTGAGCCTCGGCTATCCAGTTTCTCGCAAGAATGCCAAAACTTGCGGGATTTATTGCCTGATACAAAGGCAGTTCACCGAAGCCAAGGTGCGGTATCCCTTGTTGATCTTTTATATTTGGCTGTCCAGTGCCGATAGGAATGTCTGAATATGCCTGAAAAGGGTCGCCATTTATGACCGTGCCATCAATTCTTTTTGCAATCTCTACTGCTAGGGCGGATTTGCCCGAAGCTGTGGGACCAACTATCGCTAACATGTTTATTTTTAGTTTCAGTGGTTGCTAGGTCATGGGGTGCATTCAATAATTATTTTTCTACTAGGTTCTTGGAATAGGATAATTCCCGTTAAAGCACGCATAGCAGAACCCACATCCGCCTTTGTCCTGCATTGCAGTGTATAAGCCTTCGAGATTTATATAATCTAGTGAATCTGCCCCGATAAATTGGCGAATTTCTTCGGTGGATTTCGAGCTTGCTATCAGGTGTTCGACTGTAGGTGTATCAATGCCATAAAAACATGGATGTGTAGTGGGGGGACTACTTATCCTGACATGAACTTCTTTTGCCCCTACATCTCTCACCATGCCAACAATTTTTTTTGAGGTAGTGCCGCGGACAATGCTGTCATCAATCAATACGACCCGTCTGCCGTGTAGCAGGTCTTTTACCGGGTTTAGCTTTACCTTTACTCCAAAGCTTCGGATACTTTGTTTTGGCTCGATAAAGGTGCGTCCCACATAGTGATTGCGAATCATGCCAAACTCAAACCTAATTCCGCTCTGTTCTGCATATCCTAGTGCGGCGTGAACGCCACTATCCGGTACAGGTATTACTACATCAGCGTCAACAGGGTGTTGTATTGCCAACTGACGCCCCATTGCCCGTCGCGTAGCCATTACGTTGCGCATAAAGACATAGCTGTCCGGCCTAGCAAAATAGACATGCTCAAAGACGCAGGGTTTGGCAGGGCACCTTTTGTTTGGGAATCGACTATGGAGACCATCTGAGGACTGGATTAGCATTTCTCCTGCTTCTAATTCCCTCATATATTCGGCTCCCAATAGGTCAAAAGCGCAGGATTCGCTCGCAAACACGATGGAAGGCTCTCCCAGCATGGAGCTTTCGCCCAGCTTTGCAACAGACAGAGGGCGCAACCCATGAGGGTCTTTTACAGCTATCAGGTGTTTGTCTGAAAGTATCAATAGGCTGAAGGCACCAATAATTTGTCGTAGCGCATCCTCAACTGCATCTTCTAAATTGTTGGCCTTGGATGTATTGATCAGAGCAAGAATTACTTCTGAATCTGACATACTGTTAAAGGTATGCCCATCTTCTAGCAATTTGTTTCTTAATAATTCGGTATTGATAATGTTGCCATTATGGCACAGAGCCAAAGGGCCAAAGCGTCCATAAACCATGAAAGGCTGGGCTTCATGGGAAGCAAAGCTACCATTTGATGAATATCGAGTATGGCCGATTGCCGCATCCCCATGCAGTGAATCGAGGGTAGATGCTGAAAAAACATCTGCTACATGCCCCGGTGCCTTATGCTGGTGCAATATGCCGCCCTCTCTAGTGCACATCCCAGCCGCCTCCTGCCCACGGTGTTGTAGCGCATATAGCCCTAGGTAGGTTTGCCTCGCCGCTTCCTCCTGGCTCGAAATACCAAAAACACCGCATTCATCCTTGAATGGCATATTACCTCCAATTGAATAGGATATAGCAATTATATCCAAATAGAAGTCGCTAAAAGTGTGGCATCTGCTATACAAAAATCAAGCAAAATTTCTAGCCTCTACTCTGTGTAAATACTCCATTCTGGATGCCATGCCAGGAGACCTTCAAGAGCAGAATCTCTATCTGCGATGCTTGGAAATTTTGCGGCCCAGGAACTGCCGGAACCGCATAGTAGTGGGTCGCCACCGACGTTTTGCAGGACATCCCGGACTGGGCCGAGGGCAGGGCAAATTTTTAAGGCGGCCCTGGTGAGGTCGTTGCGCCATGGAGGAACTTCACCAATTTCAAGGGCAGGGCAGTGGGCGGGATTGATGTTATCAGTCAGGGACACTGCTTTATAGACCGATGTAGTACTTAGGTGGATGTGTGGAAATGCTATCAACATAGGGGGTAGTGGAAAATCCTTAATTTTGCTTACTTTTTGGCCAAGGTCCTTGCCATGTACTGTACCCCCCAAAAGAAATAGTGGCACATCAGAGCCTAGGTCTGCCGCTAGGCGAAGTAAGGTTGCAGACGGTAGTCCTAACTCATATATGCTATTGCCTGCTCGGAGGGCGGCGGCGGCATCTGAGGAACCTCCTCCAAGCCCTGCTCCGAAAGGTATGCGCTTATATAGGTTGATTTTGGCTGGAAGCACTTTGCCAGATTCTTTTTCAAGTGCGCGCCATGCTTTAATTACTAGATTTGATTCGTCTGGAATCAATCCATTTGATTCCGGACCTTCTATTTCTAGTGACAATTCGTCGGCAATCTCTACTGTTAGTTCGTCTGTAAGGGCTTGCCAGCCATGCAGTACTGTTGTAACTAATTCGAGCAGGTGAAAGCCGTCTCTGCGACGACCTAAAACAGAGAGGTATCTATTGAATTTTGCTGGGGCGATTTCGATTGTGACCATTTTGAAAACCTAATTAAAATTAATCATAACAGAGATTCGGATTATTTCTGCACCACTCGCTGTAGGAACCGATATAAATAGATACTCCTTCGATTCCTGCTTGATAAAGGGCTAATATCGTATGGCAGGCGGTCATGCCACTTCCGCAGGATGCTATTACTTGGCTGGAGGGAATATCACCAATTATTTGTGTGTAGATATGCCTGAGTTCTTGGGACTGCTTAAAGCGTCCGTCAACAAGGTTTTCTTTGAAGAAGATGTTTTTGCTTCCTTGGATGTGGCCAGGAATGGGGTCGAAGGGTTCGATTTCACCTCGCCATCTCTCCGGGGCACGTGAGTCTAACAGAATCCACTCTGGATTTTTTCGATATTTTTCCACCGCTTCGAGGTCTACGGTTGGGAGTAGCCAGTTTGTAAATTTAACAATAGATGGTGTTGGTTGAGTAATATCTTCGGTAAGTGGGAGGTGAGCAGTCATAGCGGCATCCCACCCCCCATCCAGAACCGCGGCTCGGATTCCCGAAGCCATTAGTAGCCACCATGCTCTGGCGGCCCCTTCGGCTCCGCTTGCGTTGTCGTATGCTACTACAAGGCTATTTTTCTCCACCCCCCAATCGCAGAGTTGTTTTTGCCATACTTCTGTTTTTGGGAGGGGATTTCGACCACCTTTTTTAGGATCATGAGTTGGGTCTTTGGCAGAACTCAGGACGGCATCAATATCAACATGGATAGCACCAACTAGGTGACAGAATTCATAGTCTTCAAATGGCCTACAATCCAGTATTATCATTTTTTGTTCTGTTTTTCGCAGGTCATCTGGTTGCAGGACGGCGGTTGGCTTGCCACTATAAGTTTGCATGTTTCCCCTACTCTATTAATTGCAGTGATGGCCGGATTTCCGGCGTTTTCACAAGTTTATCGTTGATAACAAAATATCGGAGAAGGTTCAATACCTGTAATATTCTGGCTTGTATGGGCCATCAATATTGACACCGATATATTTGGCCTGTTCGGGGCGCAATTTGGTCAATTTGGCCTGTAAAGTCTTTAGCTGGAGGTGTGCAACGAGTTCATCTAGTTGCTTGGGGAGCGTATGGACACCTATTGGGTAATCTTTTGTGTCGCGCTTTGTCCATAGTTCGATTTGAGCCAGTGTTTGATTGGCAAAACTGCTACTCATAACATAGCTAGGATGCCCTGTCGCACATCCCAAATTGACCAATCGCCCCTTTGCTAATAGGATTATTCGCTTATTGTCAGGAAAGATCACATGGTCGACTTGTGGTTTAATTTCTTCCCACTTGCAGTTTTCTTCTAAACTAGCCACATTTATTTCGCTGTCAAAGTGACCGATATTGCAAACAATGGCTTGGTGCTTCATTGCCTTCATGTGTTCGAAGTCAATCACATGGAAATTGCCAGTGGCTGTCACAAAAATATCTGCGAGGGGAGCGGCCTCTTCCATTGTTACTACTCGGTAGCCTTCCATTGCCGCTTGGAGGGCGCAGATTGGGTCGATTTCAGTTATCCATACTTGGGCAGATAATGAACTTAGTGCCTGAGCGCACCCTTTTCCTACATCGCCATAGCCACATACAACAGCTATTTTGCCTGCGATCATTACATCGGTCGCTCGCTTAATGCCATCTATCAGAGACTCTCTACATCCGTATAAGTTATCGAACTTACTCTTGGTAACACTATCGTTTACGTTGATTGCTGGAACCTTTAACTCACCATTTTTTGCCATCTCATACAGTCGATGGACACCTGTGGTTGTTTCTTCGGTAATTCCGATAATTCCTTTTAACTGTCGGGAGTACCATGTTGAATCTGTTTGTAGTTTGTTTTTGATGGAGGCAAACAGAACTGTGGCCTCTTGGCTATCTGGGTTATCCAATACGCCAATGTCGTTTTCTGCTTTAGCACCCAGATGAAGCAAAAGGGTTGCATCTCCGCCATCATCGAGAATCATGTTTGCGCCGGATTGGAATTCAAAGATTTGGTGAGTAAAATTCCAATATTCTTCAAGTGTTTCGCCCTTGAATGCAAACACAGGGGTACCAATCTTTGCAATTGCCGCGGCGGCATGGTCTTGTGTGCTGTAGATGTTGCAACTTGCCCATCTCACCTCGGCACCAAGTGCTAATAGTGTTTCAATCAACACTGCCGTTTGGATAGTCATGTGGAGGCTACCTGCTATTCGAGCACCCTCTAGCGGTTGTTTTGTGGCATATTCTTCACGGATAGCCATGAGAGCTGGCATTTCGGATTCAGCTATGGAAATTTCTTTTCTGCCCCAACTGGCAAGCGCAATATCCTTTATTGTTGATCCCTGATCCTTGGTCGACATGAGTGTGCTCCATTACCCTTCTGCTTTGAACTGGGCGATAATATCATCTACAGAGTCAGTATCTGCACTAGCAATGACTCCTGTTTTGAAGATGTTGTTTTGTGTAGCCACATTTCTGTGTTCAAAAATATCTCCTTCGGCTGGCGTATCTGGCTCTTCGGAAATTTTGAATATTGCCAAAAGGCGATCTAAAGAAATTCGGAACTGTTTAAGTAGCTGGACTACTTTTTCGATCTTTTGGCGAGTAATATCCTGAAATTGTAGAGCGTTGAGGATTTCAAAAGCCTCGTCTGATACAGTCTGCAACAAGGCTTGCCCTCTCTCCATATCTATCGAATCTGGTTTGGGAGCCACTTGAAAGGCGAAGAGAAAATCTAAAACGTCCTGCGCGAGATTTGTAGCGTTTTCACCGTTTTTTGCGCGGTCTAAAAATCCAGTTAATCCACTTACCAGCTCTTCCTGCTCAGCCTTATATTCTTCGACATTTCTCTTTAGGTCGGCAAAGAAGTGGCCAGCGTCCTCTGTTTTTGCCATGAGGGTATCCAGCCTATTCATGACATTTTGTGTGGCTTGTTCGGTATCGGCGGTAATGGAGTCGAGCTGGGCGGCCAACTCAGGAACCCTTGTGCTTTGATCCTTTACTGAAGCATCCAGTTGCTGGAGGTTTGCCAGAGTTTGATTAAAGGTTTTTACAATTACTCCTAGCTCGCCTTTGGCCTGTATATCTACGTGTTGGTAAACCCTGCCATTCATCATGTCGACAGCGGCTTTGGACAGTCTGGCCAGGTCAATTTCGGCACCTTCCTGAATGTCCTCTCTTATTTGATGAATAGATTCTAGGAGTTTGTCCAGCCTGGCATCCAGAGAGGAATTTCTTTCTCGGAACTGTTGTAAAAAAAGTTCTGGATCCGCGGAATCAATGTCGTTATTTGTTTGGCTGGCATTCAAGTTTGGCTGATCCATGTTTTGCTCCAGTTTACTATTCAACAAGTAGTTTGCACTATTGCAACATTACAACAAACAACATCATTTTCCGTTGACTCAGATAGTATTCTGTTTTTCTACCAATGGGCTACTGGAAAAAACATTGCTACAGACCAGATCAAAAATCGGTCTGCAATATTACTATATAGTCATATTGCAATATTTGGGTAATTCAAGAGAATTTTTTGTAATTTTTCAGATTTCTGGGTCATTGATAGCTGTCAGCATTTCCTTGACAGCCAGCTCTAGACCTACAAATACCGAGCGACCTACGATGCTGTGTCCAATATTGAGTTCCATGATTTCGGGGATGGCGGCTATGAGGCCAACATTTCTTAGGTTCAATCCGTGTCCTGCTAGCACTCCAAGCTCAAGGCGAGATGCTAAGCGACAATTTTCTCTAAAAACGGACAGCATGGGAGTAGGGTTTATTCCTTGTGGAAGGTCTGCATATTGTCCAGTATTAAATTCTACTGCATCAGCTTCTAGCTTGGCGGCGGCCTTTACCTGTTCTTGGTTAGCGTCTATGAACAAACTTACTCTGATGTCGGTTGTATGATAGTCACGGACTATTTGCCGTAAGTGGGACTGAAGAAATGCTACATCCAACCCACCCTGAGTGGTCAATTCTTCCCTAGTTTCAGGTACCAATGTCACCCACTGGGGGCGCACAGAACTGAGCAATTCAAGAATTTCCGGAGAAGCGGCGCATTCTACATTCAAGGGAATAGCCAATAACTCTTTAAGAAGGCTAATGTCTCTATCTTGAATGTGCCGTCGATCCTGGCGCAGGTGCACTGTAATACCGTGGGCACCTGCACTTTGGGCTACCAAAGCCGCCGCTATCGGCTCAGGCTCACGCCCCCCCCGAACCTGACGAATGGTAGCAATATGATCGATATTTACACCTAGACGCATTTTTGGAGCCTTTCGTGAGATTTATTATAACAAGTCTGCCCTTGTGGCGGTTGTAAGCCTGTCAAGAGCTTGTTCTACCAGTGCATTGTCTTGGGCTTCAGCCATCAATCTTAGTAGTGGTTCTGTTCCCGACCACCTAATTACCAGCCTTATTGACTTGCCAAATTCATTCTTGATTTCTTCGATTGTCCTAAGAAGGGTAGGGCAGAGAGATAATTCTTTGCGAATAGCTGTTTTGATATTAACCAGTTTTTGTGGCCAGGGCTTGAAGCACCAATCCCAACGATGTTTTTCTGGCTTTTTTGTTAGTATGTTCAAAACAGACAGTGCAGTTGCGATGCCGTCACCTGTAGGGCATAAGTAACGTTGAATCAAATGGCCAGATGCCTCGGCGGCCATATCCCATCCAGTTTTTTCTAGCTCTCGCGCCATGTATTTATCCCCAACAGGAGTTCGCACCAATTGAATCCCCATTTCACTAAGATTTTGTTCTAAGGCACCATTTGACATGACCGTTCCGATCACTCCGCTGGGTTTATTTCCCTGCTCGCAGGTATCTTTGGCCAGTAGCCACAACATTTGGTCGCCGTCTACTATTTCCCCGTGATTATCGAGGATCAAGCATCTATCACCATCACCATCGAAGGCTACGCCTGCGGCTACTCCAGTAGAAAGTATCTGGTTGCGTAACGCGCCAAGGTGGGTTGATCCAACACCAACGTTGATTTTTTTTCCAATCGAAGGTGTGCCAATCCAGTGGACTGCTCCTGTAAATACGCGTTGTGCCCAAGGTGCTGTTGCTCCAAAGGCGCAATCTACAATGATTGGGAAGGAGTCCGGTAGCTCAATTTTTCCGAGGTTGGCAAGATATGCCTCCATTGCTAAAGGATTGATTTCAATGTCAGGTGCTGGATGCGATTCTTGAACTCCAATATTTTCATCAGTTAATGCCATAAAAGTGTCTTCAATGGCAAGCTCTATCTCTTCAGAAATTTTTTGGCCATTTGTATCAAACCCCTTCAGGCCATTGTCCTCTGGGGGGTTATGACTGGCACTGATAACCAATCCCCATGCCTTGTTTTGACGAGAAATTACCCATGATACCGCTGGAGTGGGAACTATCCCAAGTAATTCGGTTTGAATGTCAGTACCGAAACCGGTTAAAAACGCCTGCAACAATGCCATACAACTATCCCTGCCGTCCCATCCAATCACCAATTTTTGAATACCAAAATTCTTGGCGGCTACTGCCCAAGCAGTGCCCCAATTGGAAGCTTCTGCAGTAGTCAGGGGAGGTTCAAAGGCTTTTCCCCTAACGCCATCTGTACCAAAAAATTTTAGACTCATTGCTCCCTCTCGACCGAGTGGACACGAAATACTGTATACCCCATTTTTATCGCTAATCCCTCTAATTCTGCCGTTTTTTTATCCAACAACATATTGCCATGAACCCCAAAGCGACGAGCAACATATCTCTTGCGGGATATTCCGATGCAAAACTGCTCGAATGGCCAATTTAATGCCTCAGGCAAATTGGGAAGAGAATCCCACAGAGCTTGATCCTCCAGATAGGTAGTGCCAAAGCCGAAGCCTAGGTCTAATAATATCCTTTCAAGCTTGATGCCCGCAGACGTTAGGCGGTCTCTGACTTCAATTAGCTCGGAGACTGCTTTTTCTGAAGTTTTTGGAGTAGGCTCTTCATAGTCTGGCAAACAAATTTTACCATTAATAATACGACTCCTAACTGCGATAATTCCGCAATCAGAATTAGCTACAAGTGCCGTCATTTCTGGATTACTACACCCTGAGATGTCATTGATGATGTCTACCCCAGAATCCAAAGACATTCTTGCAACTTCAGGATGCCTTGTATCTACGCTTAGGGAGCAGTCAAGGTTGGCTTTTCTATAGTAATCAATTATTGGCGCAAGACGTGCCCATTCTTCTTTGGGGTCAACTGGGGTATAGCCTGGCCTTGTGCTTTCTGCCCCAATATCTATGATATGGACACCTTGATTAATTAATTTTTCCATTTGCAGTATGGCCTGTTGTGGGTCTAGAAAACAGCCACCATCACTGAAACTGTCAGGAGTAAGATTGATTACACCAAGGTAGCAAAGCCTATCCAGCGGAATTTGCTTGTTTGGTAGCCTCCACTGCATGATAAATCAAGCTGGCAATGGTTCAAATAGTGGCGTTTCGTTGACTTCTGCTGTGTCATCTGTAGATATTACCGGTTTAGGCGGCGCAGGTGGCAAAGTGCCCCCGTCCATGATGATCTTTACATCATTGCTGTCTAGCGTTTCTCTTTCTAGGAGGGCCTCAGCAATGTCAATGAGTCTCTGCTTATTTGTTTCGATGATGTCTTTTGCCCGCTGATAGTTTCGCATAACGACATCTCTTATTTCCCCATCTATCAACCTTGCTGTTTCCTCGCTTATTTCTCTCTGCTGGGTAAAATCCCGGCCTAAGAATATCTCATGTTGACCCGCACCATAATTTAAGGGGCCGATTTTTTCTGACATTCCATATTCTGTCACCATCGACCTTGCCATTCCGGTTGCCTGTTTAATATCGTTGCTGGCTCCTGTGGAAAGCTGGCCAAAAAACAATTCCTCGGCGATGCGACCGCCCATAGCAAATGAAATTTGAGCTTCCATGTATTCTTTTGTGGTGCTGTATCTATCCCTTTCAGGCAAAAGCCAAGTAACCCCAAGAGCGCGTCCACGCGGGATAATAGTCACCTTATGAACAACGTCGAGTACGGGCAAGCTGGCTCCAACAACGGTGTGGCCAGCCTCATGGTATGCTGTAACCTTTTTATCTTCCTCTGTCATTACCATCGATCTGCGCTCGCTACCCATGTATACCTTGTCTTTGGCGGCTTCAAAATCTGTCATTTCTACAGATTTTTTGTTAAGTCTGGCGGCTCCTAATGCGGCTTCATTGCAAAGATTTGCCAGGTCGGCACCTGAAAAACCGGGAGTGCCACGTGCAATGATTTCCAAATCTACATCATTGCGCAATGGTATCTTTTCATCTGTGTGAACTTTTAATATTTGAGTTCTACCCTTGACATCCGGGCGGTCAACTACTACTCGGCGGTCAAACCTCCCCGGTCGCAAAAGGGCAGGGTCTAATACGTCTGGTCTATTTGTTGCCGCGATGAGGATTACATTTTCGTTGCCCTCGAAGCCGTCCATTTCCACCAATAGCTGATTCAGCGTCTGTTCGCGCTCATCATGGCCGCCGCCTAAACCAGCACCTCGATGTCTCCCGACAGCATCAATTTCGTCAATAAAAATTATGCAGGGTGAACTTTTTTTGGCCTGGTCAAATAAATCCCTCACACGGCTTGCACCAACACCAACAAACATTTCGACAAAGTCTGAACCAGAAATGCTAAAAAATTGTACTTTGGCTTCTCCGGCAATAGCGCGTGCCAGCAAGGTTTTACCAGTGCCTGGAGGCCCCATAAGGAGTAGACCCTTTGGGATTTTTCCCCCCAATTTGACAAATTTTGCTGGGTTTTTTAGATAATCTACTACTTCAGCTAATTCATCTTTTGCTTCATCACAACCTGCAACGTCTGCAAAAGTTACCCGTTTTGCCGATGATGACAGACCCCTAGCCTTTGCCTTTCCAAAACTCAGGGCTTTGTTGCCACCCATTTGTGCTTGCCTCATAAAAACAAACCATAGTATGACTAAGAGGAGCATTGGTGCCCAAAAAAACAACATCATATAAAAATTGTTTTCACTAGGTTTAGCGGCCTGAAACTCATCTAGCTTCATACCAGAATTGGGATCGCCCTCAACCATATATTCCTGAGTCCAGGTATTAATTTCTTGGCCTAACTGAGGCCACATCGAGGCAATAGTTTTGAATTCTTTATATTGCCCACCTTTAGGGTCGGTGACAGGTACTTTGTACGTGCCTTCTATGTCTTGACCGGTGATTGTTATTTTTGAATATTTTCCTTCCTGACCTTCGCTATAAAAAGTAGAAAAAGGGATTTCTCGAACTTTGACACCCTTGTTGACAAAGTTGAGAGCCAGCATCACGATAGCAAATATGCCTCCCCATACCAGGAGAACTTTTAAGAAAGAATTCAAACACCCTCCAAAAGGCCGTAGCTACCTACAATGAACATACATTGAGATAGATTTGTCAAAACCTTGCAGTTGTCAAAACAATCACTTGACCCAAATATTTTAGGTACAAACAAAAACAAACAGATACTATTCTATCCCTTATTTATATTTTTTGGAAATCCTAATTGCAACAACACCCCTTTATTGTGTGGGGAAAGTGACCAATTGCCCCATTTCCACACCCTTTTTATGGGGCTAGATGCTACTTTTGAAATCCAATCTGCCAGATCAAGTAGATGCCCCGCCTCGCGTGGCAAGTCTAATTCCTTTAACGCAAAATCCAAAACCCAGACCAAATCTCTAGCCGTCATCCCAAGTGCCAGCCAAATACCGCCTTCTATTGATATACCCCATCTCTCGCTTTTCCATCCTGCGATAGTTGTATCTTTTAGCTCCGACAGCTCTGCTATTTGTCTATGGGTTTCCCAAAGATGTTTGTCGAGGCTATGGCTCTCAGTTCTAAAACTTTCCATGAGTTTTCGCCACCTGTTGCGAGGAGTAAAACCGATGTCGTTTGTGTGATCTTCGCGCCACTCGATGCCCGATGAACATAAATAATCCCTAAGTTTTTTTCTGCGACACTCTATCAATGGCGACCAGCGCGGAGCTTGGACAGCTGGCAAACCAGTTAGACATCCTGCTCCACTACCTCTTGCTAATCGCAGAAAAATTGTTTCGGTATGATCTTCAATTGTATGCCCTGTGGCTATCCACTTGGCTCCGGATTTTGTGGCCTCTTCCTTTAGCCATCTCCAACGCAAATCGCGAGCGGTAGTTTCAATACCCTGATTTGTTTCTTTTGAATGGGATATAACATCTAGCGAACATCCCAAATAGGCCAGACCATAATTGCCACATAGATGTCTTACAAACTCACTTTCCTCGTTGGATTCAGTTCTTAAATTGTGGTTAGCGTGTGCGACAGCAAGCTCCAATTTCAAACTGGACTTTAGACCTACAAGACATGCCAGAAGTGCGACGCTATCGCCTCCGCCTGAACATGCCACAATAACAGAACAATTGCGGATGCCGTCACCGCGTCGGCGAATCTGGCTTAGAACATCTGTTTCAAAGCGTTTCATTGCGAGTTATCCATTTTCAAAACCTACCAGTGTTTTGAAATAACGGAGTTGGTAAGCTGGGCTGTAATGTAGCCGAATCCTGCGCAATGTTGCAATATTTCACAATTTACAACCGTCAAGCAGGAGACGGCGTAATGGAGGGCACAGACCGATAACATAGGCTTTGAAATTACCTCTATTTCAAAGAATGCCACAACTGTAATAAACCAACGGGCACAGGTTTTTCACACCATAGCCCTTCTGCAAATGGCTTCAAAATTAGGCTACCCCAGTGCATTGCCCTTCCTTCAATACCGGAACGGAAGGCAGGATGAGAAATTTTAGTCATTACCCTGTTAGGGTCAGTTTTTACTTGACTGTCAAATGCATCGAAGGCGGCCATTCTCTGTGGCCATACTTCGGTGACATCAATGATCAAATCTGGAGGGGATGTTGGATTTACCCCTCCCACCCATGCTATCGCCAAAGGTCTCCAAGGTTCTCCAGGGCAGGGGTAGTTCTTTAAGCCACTATAATATAATGCTTCGCGACATAATCGGTGTGTTCGGCGATGATCAGGGTGATGGTCGTCTAGGGAAGGCAGGATTACAACCAAAGGTCTGATGGAGCGGAATGCTTTCATAAGTGCTATACGCTCGGTTTCTCCCTCTGTAAACCTAGCATCCGGCAACTGTAAAAAGTGCCTTTCAACCCCTAATATCTTTGCCGCATCGATAGCCTCTCGGTGCCGAATCTCGGCTGTTCCGCGAGTTCCCAAGTCTCCGAGAGTTAAATCCAGAATGGCGGCATTTAGCCCTACTTTGGCGGCCTTTGCCATTATTCCACCTACATGCACCTCAACATCGTCAGGATGGGCACCTACAGCCAGTATGTCCGAATTGGGAGTTGTCATTGCACCTCCAAAAGAAATCCCCTTATTCTAACTACAAAATCGCCAAAAATGGAAACGTAACCATCGATTGATGTGAGGGATTTGAACTGTGTCTATGTCTAAGGTTTTATGCCTCTATCTATCATACAGTTTTGTAGCTACTTTTTTCCGATTTGCTTCTTTTGTCCCAGGTTCTTTGCGTTAAGCGAACTTATCGCCGATTTGCCAGTGCTTTTTTCAATTTGCTCACGGGCAACTTTTGCGGCCTTCGCTCCTTCTTTAGCCACAGCCGCGCTTTCACCGAATCCGGCTGGCTGTTGGACTATTGAAACCTCTGTTGCGGTGGCCTCGGCAAGCATGTTGAGTATCAACTCAATGTTGGTCAGAATGAAGGTGGATAAACATCAATGCTTGGGAGCGGGTTTGTGGATAAGCATGGCATCCTCGTATTTCGTGGAAGTCTCGCGTATCCGAAGGATACCGAGAAGTTGTCGCGGAGATTTTCTTTCTTCAAACCCTTGTACCGCTTGTATTCGCCTGTGGTCATCCCGCTCCAGGTCTTGCTCATTATGTCTGTCAAGGTGGCATATTCGCCTTCGCGCTTGACTCCAGCCTTGTCCCATTCGTCCGTCAGTGCCTTTCTGACTTCAATAGACTTTATGCGCTGGTTTATCCAGTTTTCGCTGTACCCCAATTGGCGGTAGTTCTGGATTGCGCGGTCGATGGACATTTCTGGGTCAACGGTCTCGTCAATCCTCTCGCTCCCTACCTTGGCAAGCCACAGTTTGAACCGCTCCGCCTTTTTACTTGGGACAGATTGGATGAGGCGTAGCACCTGCTCAGTGTCGGCAACGTCCGTGAGGCGCATCTTGCCGTCCGGGGCTGGCATTTTCAAACCGTGACAATTTGTCACGGTTTCATTTCCTTCTTTTTTCAAGCGTTCTTTCAATTTGCGCCAGTACGCCTGGGGATTTTCGCTTTCAGTCAAAACAGCAATCACATCAACAATTGAAAACCACCATTTCTCGTTCTGTTCGTCCCAAACGGTGCGAACATTCCTTTCCTCAAACAACTTGATCTTGTTTTTCCCTTTGTCGGGCACTGTGTTGGTGGGCATTGGTAATCCTTGAAGTAGTTTTTCGTGGGGGCGTATGACTTGATCAATAATCAAGCGTAATCACTTCGCCAATTCCTCAAAGGCTTTGATGTGCTTTGCTAAAACGTTTGTCGCCGCCACGTCCACATCAGCATCGTCTGCAAGGGCATTTTGACGCAATAAGCCGTAGTCCAAGAGGACATAGCGAGGGGCATTGTTTTTAAGAATGACGGCAGTGCCCTTTTCATCAACGAGGCGCGCAACCCTAGAAAAATTCTGGTTGGCTTCTGAGTTGGAAACGAGGTTTTCTAAATTGATGTTCATCGATACATTCTTCCCGAGACAAAGCATGGGACTATTTAGGATAAATGCAACCTAGTATTAAGTGAACAACAAAAACGTAAATAGCTATGGTCAAACTTGTTTTCTCTGCAATTTCTAAACACTGCAACTAAACAGTTTATATAGATGAAACAAAATATACAGAGTGATACAATCAATATGCGAAATACCCTTAATTAGCGGGAACAATTAGGGTTATGTGTTTTTCTGGCCACTGACCACTGGTCACTGATCACTTTTTTGACAGAATCAGAAATTGGCTCTATGGAAATGCTCTTCGGATATGCTATAGTGTTTCAAATGTAATTTTTTGTATAAACTGTTTCATCTTGTAAAAAAAGCAAGGCCCCACAAAAAGGGGTATCAACAAACTTACCCCCTTTCCCTAACAAATCCCCCCTCTCTCTACCTTGGGAGTTTTCAAAACTAGACAGTCCAGTACTTGGATTTTTTTTTCGGAAAAAACATGTATAACCTATTCGTACTTCAAAACACAAAATCGCAAAAAAAAGAACCTTTCTTTCTTGGGCATTACGACACATACGCCATAATGACAGCCGCTATTAAACAGAATCTCGGCCTCAGAATACCCAACGACCCCATTCCGGAATATAACTATTCCTGTGATGGCGATACTCTTCACCTTTTTCCAAGAGCGAAAGTGCTTGAAATACTAGGTACTATCGCAAAGGCATTCGATGACCCTTACCTTACAGAGCCGAAGTGGATCGATTGCCATGATAAGATGCCTGAAATCAACACGAAGGTTATCTGCCTCTTAAAAGACAACAATGGTGAGGATGTAGTTGCATTAGGTTACGCAGTCCCCAGACCTGTAAATTCGGCAACAGACAATAGTGCCGACCAATGTCATCACGACTGGATAGTTTACGACCTCAGCAAACAGCCAATCGACGAAAAGGACTTGCCCCACAATATCAAAGCATGGATGCCCATGCCCACAAATATACATCTAGGAAAAAAATGAGAGTGTTAATAAAAGAATGATGGCATCAATTCGGGAGTGCCATTGACACTGTGCAATTGCTACTGCACACTTTTTGCGGGTGAACAATTATGAACTGGTACTATAACTTAAAAATGCGTAACAAGTTGCTGTTGGGTTTTCTCATCACTATTGCGCTGACAATTGTGGTTGCAGGAGAAGGGATTCGTGCACTCAA
>Ga0082212_10002505_pt1 | contig 26740 bp, 21 predicted proteins | sample TergutNt197P3_FD_71548 | JGI IMG/M metagenome (GOLD analysis project Ga0082212, IMG submission 71548) | Neocapritermes taracua P3 segment gut microbial communities from Petit-Saut dam, French Guiana - Nt197 P3 | ecosystem: Host-associated > Arthropoda: Insects > Digestive system > Gut ...
CGAGGGGGCCAGGGACAATTCCACCGCTCCCTTCAGCCGACATCAAAAATTCAGCCCCAGAGTTCTGGTGACTTCATCCAGAACAGCCTTATCCTGGGCTTCCTTCCGCTCATGGCCGGCCGCATCCCAAATCTGGATCTTGGAACCCAGGCCCAGAATCCTGACTTCCCGGCTCAAGCCGGCCGCAGCCCGTTGGTCCGGCGAAATCAAGACCCGCCCGGCCTTATCCAGGCTCAACTGGCGGCCATCCTTGGTAAAGGCGCGCAGGGCCGCGTTGCGGCGGTCAGTATCGGTGATGGATTCTTCCAGGGCCGACATTAGTTTCCGCCAATGCTCATAGGGATATAGAGTCAAATAGGTGTCAGAAGTTTCAGTAGCGCCGGTGGCCTTGGCAAAGAGCAACTCCGGCCGTTCCGACCGCCCCAACTCTTCCCGGATGCCGCTGGGCAGAGCCAGGCGGCCCTTGTCATCCAGGCTGTGAGTGTGGTCACAAAAAAAACAAAAGTCGGAATTATGGTTCATTTATTATCCAGGCTGGCCAGGGATGTCATTACTGCTTCCATCTAATCCCATTTAGCTACACATTAACCCAAATTAACCCACTCAGTCAAGAAAAAAAATTGCAACCCCGCTAAAAAATGATGAAATTCCCATTTTCAATCCCCCCTGAAATTCCCGGCTTCAAACGCCGGGCCGCCCTCTGGCCGATCTGATTATTCAGTTATTTTAAAGTGTTAATCAAAACTTTCATAAAATTTTAAACCGTAGGACCAAAAATATAAACCGATTTATTAAATATAGTTCATAATAATTCTAAAATCAATAAAAAAATTTTAATAATTCTTGTATTATGCGATATTTAGCAAATTCATTGTTAATTAACATAAATGAAATATAATTATTTATAATTATATTTCATTTATGTTAATTAACAATGAATTTATTAAATAAGATATAATAAAGAAATTATTAATATTTTTTATTGATTTTAGATTTATTATGAGTTATATTTTACAAAGCAGTTTAGATTTATAGCTACCCAAAGTTAAGAATTATTGTTAGTTTGGTTGAAGATTGTGAAATTACTTAAAAATCAGATCATCAAAGAGCGGCTTGAAGCTGGAACCGTAACTGGCCTGTCCGGGATATAAATTGAAATTTTTATCATTTTTTTGCGGGGTTGCAATTTTTTTTCTTGACTGAGTGGGAGATAATGGGTTAATATGTAGTCAAATGTGGTGAAATGGGGGATGGGATAACCTCCTAACTGGCCGGACGGCGTAAATGGACTTGAATTCCGATTTTTGCTTTTTTTGCGACTATACCCATAACCTGGATGACAAGGGTCGTCTGGCTTTGCCCAGCGGCATCCGGGAAGAGCTGGGGCGGTCGGAACGGCCGGAATTGGTCTTTGCCAAGGCTACTGGAGCCTCTGAAACCGCTGACGCCTATTTGACCCTCTATCCCTATGAACATTGGCGAAAACTCATGGCGGCCATGGAAGCCTCCATCACCGATACCGACCGCCGCAATGCGGCCCTGCGCGCCTTTACGAAAGACGGCCGTCTGCTGAACCTGGATAAGGCTGGACGGGTCTTGATTTCGCCCGACCAGCGGGCCGCGGCCGGTTTGAGCCGGGAGGTCAGGATACTGGGCCTGGGTTCCAAAATACAGATTTGGGATGTGGCCGGCCATGAGCGGAAGGAAGCCCAGGACAAGGCTGTTCTGGATGAAGTCACCAAAACCCTGGGTCTGAATTTCTGATGTCGGCTGAAGGGGGCGGCTCCGAAGCCTTGAAATTATCCTCGGCGCCCCCCGAGGACGGCGATTGGTCCCGGGCCTTTGGCCATTTGACCGTTCTGGGGCCTGAGGCGGTGACCGATCTGGTTTTCAGGCCATCCGGGGTCTATGTGGACGGCACCTTGGGGGGGGGAGGGCACAGCCGCTTGATTTTGGCGGCCTTGGGGCCGGAAGGCCGTCTCATAGCCCTGGATCGGGACCCGGAGCCTCGGCGCTGGGCCACGGAAGGTTGGGGTCGGGAGGAAGATCGATTGAGGGTGGCGGCTGGTTCTTTCGGGGATTTAGAGGATATCCTGACCGAGTTGGATCAGGGGCCGGTTGACGGCATCCTTCTGGATCTTGGAATCAGCGGCCGGCAACTGGCCGCGCCCGGCCGGGGTTTTTCCTGGCTTTTGGATGAACCCCTGGATATGCGGCTGGACCAGGCCCAGTCCCTGACCGCCCGGGAAGTGGTCAATCGTTATCCTGAAAAAGAGTTGGCCGAAATTCTCCGGCTCTATGGTGAAGAGAGAGCCGCCCGCCGTCTGGCCCGAGCCATGGTCCGGGCCAGAAGCCGGGCTGCCCTGGAAACTACTGGTCAACTGGCCGCCCTGACGGCTCGCGTGCTCTATCGTCCCGGGCCTCCGCCTCGGCTCCATCCGGCCACCAGGACTTTTCAGGCCCTCCGCCTGGAAGTAAACCGGGAACTGCAGGAGTTGGAAAAATTTTTAAAAGTCGTCCCCAGGCTTTTGAAACCGGACGGGCGGCTGGTGGTCATCAGTTTTCATTCCCTGGAAGATCGGCTGGTCAAAACGGCCTTCCGGGCCGGTGATGAAAAAGGGCATCCTTACTGGTTGCCCTTGACCAAAAAACCTAAGTGCCCCGAAGCCGGGGAAGTTGAGCGCAACCCCAGGGCCAGGTCGGCCAAAATGAGGGCGGCGGCCAGGTTGGCCGCCCCGGGTTCTTCGAATTAAATATTAAGGTGTCCGATGTCCTCTTCCCGAATCATGGTGGGCCTGCCCTTGGAAAAACCCCGGTCGGTCAGCCGCGGCGCTTGGCGGAAATGGCGGCTTCCGATCCGCCGGGAGCCGGTCCTCCTCCAGGGCAAATTGGTCCGGCCCCAGGTCGCGGCTCCTTCAGCATCGGTCGCGCCAGAGGAGACCCTGCCGGTCCCTGATTTGGATATTCAGCCTCTGCCTCTTTTGTCTACCCGCCACTTCCTCATTTTGAGCGCCATTGCCCTCGCCTCCGTCCTTCTGGTTTGGGGCTTGGTGCGATCCAATCATACGTCAGTGGCCTTAAGTTATGAAATATCAGCCCTGACCCTGGAGAAGTTGGCTCTCCAGGAGATCAATCGTCAGCTCAAGACTGAATTGACCGGTGTCGGCTCCCTGGCACAACTGGAAGAGGCGGCCCGGGATGTTCTGGGCCTCATCACTCCCAATCAAGGGCAGATCGTGGTTATTGACCCGTGAGCAAGCGGCTGAAAATTAAACTGCGGCTGGTGGCCATTCTGTTTTCCCTGGTTTTCGGAGCCGTGATTTACAAGGCCGTCATTCTTCAGGTCGTTGACCGGGACTCCCTGGTGACCAAGGCCCGGGCCGAGGTGGAACGCCATTTGAGCCTGGGCGCTGTGCGGGGGGAGATTTTCGACGTTGGCGGGGAGAGATTGGCCGCCTCTCTGGCCGTCGCCTCGCTTTACGCCAATCCCTTAAAAATAAAGGATAAAGTTGAGACGTCCCGACGTTTGGGGGAAATTTTGGGTCAAGACCAGGCCAAGATTTTGGACAGGCTGGATACCGGCAAACAGTTCGTCTGGCTCAAGCGTCAGTTGAGCCAGGCCGAGGCCGAAGCTGTCCGGACCATGTCGGTTGACGGCCTGGGGCTCAGCAAGGAATACCGCCGGGCCTATCCCAATGGCCACTTGGCCGCCAATTTCCTGGGTTTTGTGGGTGTGGATAATCAAGGCCTGGAAGGCCTGGAGCTGGCTTTGGACGATTATCTGCGGGCCGGTTCACACAAGGTCAAAAGTAGGCGTGACGGACGCGGCCGGGATATGCTGGACAATGGAGAGATCCAGGAAGCCCGGGGCGCTTCGGTGGTGCTGACCGTGGACCGGAGGATCCAGTATGTCACTGAAAAGGCTTTGGCCAAGGCGGTGGAGATCTACCAGGCCAAGAGCGGTATGGCTCTGGTCATGCGGCCCAAAACCGGCGCCGTGTTGGCGGCCGCGGTTTGGCCGACCTTCGATCCCAACGAATATAAAAAGGCCTCCGAAGCTTCCCGGCGAAACAGGATCCTGACCGACCCTTTTGAACCCGGTTCAACATTCAAGGTTTTTGTGGTGGCCGCGGCTCTTGAGGAAAATATTATCAGCCCCAATTCGATCATCTACTGCGAGAACGGCGCCTTCAAGGTGGGCAGCAACACCGTGCGCGACACGCAAAATCACGGTGATCTGAGCGTTAGCGAAATCATCAAATATTCATCCAATATCGGTTCACTCAAGATCGGCGGGCTTTTGGGCAACGATCTTTTGTATAATTATCTGACCAGATTTTCCTTTGGCGAGAGGACCGGCCTGGCCCATCTGCCTAGTGAGACTCCGGGCCTGCTCAGGCCTCCCCGGAATTGGTATGCCATTGACGCCGCCAACATCGCCTTTGGGCAGGGCTTGACGGTGACGGCTCTGCAGATGGTTATGGCCATGAGTTCCCTGGCCAATGACGGGGTTATGATGAAACCCTATCTGGTTGACCGGGTGTTGGACGCCGAGGGGCGTATAGTAGAACAGACCCGGCCTCAGATTCTAAGGCAGGTGGTCTCGCCTCTGACGGCCCGGCAAGTGGCGGCCATGTTGCGGATGGCGGTGCAGAAGGGCGGCACCGCCACCAGAGCCGAAGTGCCCGGTTATCCGGTGGCGGGTAAGACCGGCACGGCCCAGAAAGTCACCCGGGGCAGTAAAACCTACACCGCCGGCAAGTATGTGTCTTCCTTCATGGGTTTCGCGCCCTACCATGATCCGCAACTCTGCGTGATGGTGGTGTTGGATGAGCCGGCCAACGGCTATTATGGCGGCGCGGTGGCCACGCCGGCCTTCAAGGAAATCATGGAAAACGCCTTGCCGCTTCTGGATGTTCCGCCCACCGATGATCGGGGCGAACCGGTCTGGCCGCTGATTGAGCGTAATTCCGGCGGCGCTCCGGGGATGGTGGCGGCCAATCAACCTACTAATTTTATCCGGGTAAAACTCAGGAAAGGTGATAAGGGAGTCCGGGGGCCGATTGAACCGGTTGCGGCGCGGACGGAATTCACGGGCCACAGTTTGGAAGGGGAATGGGAGAGGCCCCATTTTGAGTTCACTGAAGACGGAGGGCGGGTCATGCCCGAGTTGATCGGTATGAGTATGCGCCAGGTTCTGGATGTCATGAGCGGTCACGGGTTGGAAGTGGAATTTCAGGGTAGCGGCCGGGTGGCGGCCCAGGCGCCACTTCCCGGGACGATCGTGGATGCGGGCTCGCTCGGCACGATCTATTTTGATAATAGCTATTAGGATTGGGCATGGTCACCCTAAACCGCCTGGCAGGTCAGTTGAACTTGGAACTCCGCGGTCCCGGAGAAGTCGAGATTTGCGGCTTGACCGAGGATTCTCGAGCGGTCCGGCCGGGTTGGATCTTTGTCGCCCTTCCCGGGGCCAGGTTCCACGGCCGTCAGTTTCTGGATGAAGCCCTGGCCCGGGGCGCGGCGGCGGTGTTTCTGGGAGGCGTGGATGCCGTTGATTTGGCCGTGCCCAGGATTTTGGCGGACGAGAGCCGGTTGAGGCCTCTGATGGCTCTGGCCTCGGCCATCATTTACGGCCGCCCCGGGGAAAAGCTGATTCTGGTCGGTCTTACCGGCACCAACGGCAAGACCACCACCGCCTATCTGCTGGAAGCTGTTTTGAAACGGGCCGGGCTTCGGCCGGGGGTGATGGGCACGGTGAATTTCCGTTGGCCGGGAGAGGTGCGGCCGGCCGTTAACACCACTCCCGAAGGGCCGCTCTTGTCAGCCACCTTGGCCGATATGGTCGCGGCCGGTTGCCGGTCGGCCGTGCTGGAAGTTTCTTCCCATGCTTTGGCCTTGGGCCGGGTGACCGGTCTCAGTTTCGAGGTGGCCCTTTTCAGCAATCTCAGCCGGGATCATCTGGATTTTCATCAAGACATGGAGAGTTATTATCAGGCCAAAAAACTCCTGTTCGATCGGCATCTGAGGCTCGGGAGCGGCCGGGCCGTGATCAATGTCGATGATGAATACGGCGCCCGTCTGGCCGGGGAAATCGGTGAAGGCGCCCTGACCTACGGGTTTAGCGACCAGGCCCGGATAAGGGCTGAAAACCTGACCATGAGCCGCCAGGGATTGGCTCTGGATATTGTCCATCCGGGCGGCCGTTGGCGGCAAACTTCTCCTTTGCTGGCCAAGGCCAACGCTTACAATCTTTTGGCCGCCGCCGCCCTGGCCTTGACCCTGCGCTTGGAACCGGAGAGCATCCGGGAGACCCTGGCCGTCTGCCCCGGGGCGCCCGGACGGCTGGAAAAGGTTGGAGACGACCCGCTGGTACTGGTGGATTACGCGCACACTCCCGAGGCCCTGGCCGAGGCTCTGGCCGGCGCCCGGGCCCTGAACCCGGCCCGTCTGCTGGTGGTTTTCGGTTGCGGCGGCGACCGGGACCAGGGCAAGAGGGCTCTAATGGGCCAGGTGGCCGGGTCCAGGGCGGATTTGATCATCCTGACCTCCGACAATCCCCGGACCGAAGAGCCCGGGGCCATCCTGGCCGGGATAGAGGCCGGCCTGGCGCCTCTGAATCTGACCCGTTTCCAAGCCGCTGAACTTAAGGCGGCCGAATGGCGGCCCGGGGGTTATCTGCTTTTGGAAGACCGACGGGCGGCCATTGAGGAGGCGGTCCGGCTCCTGGGCCCGGGAGATATTTTACTCATAGCCGGCAAGGGTCATGAGGATTATCAGATCATCGGGCGGGAGAAGATTCATCTCGATGACCGGCAAGAGGCTGTAAAAGCTCTTGCCAAGGCGGGCTGGAACCCATGAGGAGCCTGGGGCTGAAATTGGGCTGGATTTTGGAAAACGCCGGAACTCTGGATAGCGGTAGGGCTTTGTCCGGCCTGGCCGACCGGAAAGTGGCCGGCTTGTCCACCGATAGCCGGACCATCCGGCCGGACGAGATCTTCGTGGCTTTGATCGGCCCGAGATTTGACGGTCACGACCACGCGGCTCAGGCCCTGGCCAAAGGAGCCTTGGCGGTGATGGTTCAGCGGAGCCTTAAGGGCGAAGCCGGCCCCAGGTCCATCCGCGTGGCCGATACCTTGAAGTCTCTGGGGGATTTGGCCGGTGGTCTCAGGCGTCGGCGGCCCCTCCGGGTGGTGGCCGTTACCGGCTCCAACGGCAAGACGACGACCAAGGAAATGCTGGCCGCCATTCTGAAACTTAAGGACCGGCATCTTTTGGCTACGGCCGGCAATTTCAACAACCTCATTGGTCTGCCCCTGACTCTAGCCCGTCTGACCAGGGAGACGAGGATCGCGGTTTTGGAAATGGGCATGAGCGCGGCCGGGGAAATCGCCCGTCTGACCGACATAGCCGAGCCAGACGTGGCCCTGATCACTTCGGTCGGGCCGGCTCACCTGGAATTTTTCGGCACGGTGGCCCGGGTGGCCAAAGCCAAGGGTGAACTTTTCGCCGGCCTTAAGGAAAGCGCCTTGGCCGTGGTCAATGATGACGAGCCCTTCCTGCGTTCTCAGGCCGCCCGCTTTGCCGGCAACCGCCTCTATTTCGGGAGCACGGTCAGATCAGAGGTCCGCCTGGGCCGGATCGAGCCCAGGGCTCTTTCAGGCCAGGGCCTGACCTTTTACGGGCCCGGGGCGGCCCGGGGGCGTCGGGTGGAACTTAGACTTCCGGGCCGGCATAACGCCCAAAACGCTCTGGCCGCCGCTACCGCCGCCTTGGGCGCCGGAACTGATTGGGATTTGATCCAACAGGGATTGGAAACGGTCCGGGGTTTCCCCGGCCGTCTCGATTCCTTTCAGACCAACGGCGGCCTATGGGTGCTGGATGACAGCTATAACGCCAATCCGGCTTCCATGACGGCCGGGCTTGCGGTTCTGGCCGGCTTCAAAACCCGCGGCCGGCGTGGGGCCATTCTGGGCGATATGCTGGAATTGGGCGCCAAGGGGAAAACTCTTCATAGTCATATCGGCCGGCTGGCCGTAAGTCTGGGCCTTGATTATCTGGCTCTGGTGGGCCCTTTGTCCGCTTGCGTCGCCCGGGCCGCCCGTCGGGCGGGACTGTCAAGCACGGCGGTGCGGGAATTCAGCACCCCTGAAGAGGCGGCGGCCTGGGTGCTGGCCGAATGGTCCAAGGGGGCGGTCCTGGTCAAAGGCTCCCGCGGGATTTCCCTGGAGCGGGCGGTCGAATATCTCCGGGTCAACGGGGCGTCCGCCCCCCGCGTTAAAATCTAATTTGGGACGAGGCCTTGGATGATTTACCATCTGTTCGCCATATTGACCGAAGAAGTCAGCTTCTTCAACGTCTTTAAATATTTGACCTTCCGGAGCATCCTGGCGGCTTTCTGTTCTCTGGTCATCTGGCTGGCCATTGGCAACCGGTTCATCTCCCTGGTTAAAAATTACCAGATTCAGCAGTATATCCGGGAAGAAGGGCCGGCTTCGCACCAAAAAAAATCCGGCACTCCCACCATGGGCGGTCTTTTGATCATTCTGGCGGCCCTGGTTTCGACTCTGATGTGGGTTGACCTCGGCGAATCCTCCATCTGGTTGACCTTGTTCTGCGGCCTTAGCCTGGGGGCTCTGGGTTTCCATGACGATTACCTGAAAATCAGGCGGCGGCATAACCAGGGTCTTACGGCTTCCCGGAAATTTTTGGCCCAGTTAGGGATCGGCTTGATCACCGGAACTTTTTTGTATCTCTCGCCGGCCTTTGACACGGTGCTGTATCTGCCGATCTTCAAGGATCTGAGTTTGGACTTGGGCCTGTTCTACATTCCCTTCGCCGCCCTGGTCATCTGCGGGGCTTCCAACGCCGTCAACCTGACCGACGGTCTCGACGGGCTGGCCGCCGGCCCCATGATCATAGCCACCCTGACTTACATGGTTTTCGTTTATTGCGCCGGCAACGCCCGTTTCGCCCAATATCTGCAAATAAGTTTCGTCCCCGAGGCGGCCGAGGTCACGGTGCTTCTGGCGGCCTTGGCCGGCTCGGTCCTGGGTTTTCTTTGGTATAACACCTATCCGGCCGAAATCTTCATGGGTGATGTGGGTTCACTGTCTTTGGGCGGCTTCCTGGGAGCCGCGGCCTTGATAGCCAAACAGGAACTTATTCTCATCGTCGTCGGCGGCCTTTTCGTCATGGAGGCCCTGAGCGTCATCATACAGGTCGGCTACTTTCGGCTGACCGGCGGCCGGAGAGTTTTTCGCATGGCTCCGCTTCATCATCATTTTGAATTGAAAGGTTGGTCGGAGCCGAAAATTATCGTCAGATTCTGGATAATAGCCATCATCCTGGCCATGATCGGGCTGTCCACTTTGAAGGTGAGATAAGTGGCTTTCTCGCCGACTAAGGGCTCGTCCCTGGCTTTAACTTGCGGTTTTTTAAGGAGGGCAATCAGTGGCTGAAAGAAGATTTGGAAAATGCCTGGTCGTGGGCGCGGGATTGTCGGGCCAATGGGCGGCGGAACTTCTGCTTGAAGCGGGCGCCGAAGTGACCATCTGTGACCAGAAGCCGGCCTCGGAGCTGAACGAGGCCCTGGACCGCTTCCGGGGCCGCCCGGTGAAATGGGCTTTGGGCGGCAGGGCCGCCGATGGTTTTAAGAATGTTGAACTGGTCGTCTTGAGCCCGGGCATTCCCTGGAGTTTTCCCGGGCTTCAAGCGGCCAGCCGTAAAGTGCCGGTCACCGGTGAAATGGAATTGGCTTCTTCCATGATTCGGGTGCCTCTCCTGGCCATCACCGGTTCCAACGGCAAGACCACCACCACCGGATTGTTGGAGCACATCTGCCGTAAGAACAGGATCCCTGTTTTTGTTGGCGGCAACATAGGCGACCCCTTGAGCCGTTTCATCCTTAGCGGGCAGAAGGCCCAGGCGGCCATTGTGGAGGTTTCCAGCTATCAGATGGAAACGGCCAGCGTCTTTCATGCCTCGGCCGCGGCCATTTTGAATGTCTGCCCTGATCACCTTGACCGTTATGCGGACATGGCCGAATATTTTCGGGCCAAGGCCAAGATCCTCATCAATCAGACGCCCCATGACCTGGCCGTGATGAACGAGGATGATCCGCTACTGTTCCATAAAAATACGGTGGCCGCCAGGTTCGGTTTTTCCCGTCGGAAAAAGCAGCGCCACGGGGCCTGGGTTCATCGCGACGAGATCCTGGTCGCCGAAGCCGGTCGGGAAACGGCCGGGCGGCCCTGGACGGATTTCAAATTGGAAGGCGTCCACAACCAGGAAAACGTCATGGCCGCCGTCGGCCTGGCTTCCAAGCTGGGCTTAAGCGCCCAAAAGGCCCTGGATGCGGCCGTGGATTTCGCGCCCCGGAAGCATCGTCTGGAACTGGTCGGCGAATATGGTCAGGTCAAGTATTATGACGATTCCAAGGGGACCAACATCGGGGCGGTGACCATGGCTCTGGCCAGTTTCAAGTCGCCCGTGGTTCTCATCGCCGGCGGCCAGGCCAAGGGGCAGGATTTCCGTCTCCTCTACAAGTCTATCCACGACAAGGTCAAGCAGTTGGTCCTGATCGGCGAGGACCGGGAAAAGATCAGCTCGGCCCTGGCCGGAGCCGCGCCCATCAGCGTGGCTGACAACATGGCCGAGGCTGTCCGCCAGGCCCGGGCCGCGGCGACCAAGGGTTCGGTGGTGCTTTTGTCCCCGGCCTGCGCCAGTTTCGATATGTTCAAGGATTATAAACACCGCGGCGAAACCTTCGCCAAGGAAGTGAAGCGGCAGGCCAAGGCGGCCTAAGAGTCGCCTTGGGCCGTTCCTTGGAAGGTTTAGCGCTATGAATGAAGAAAAGAAGGCGCCTTTTGACGCTCTGATTCTGGTTCTGGTCCTGAGTCTGTCCGGGTTGGGATTGGTAATGCTTCTGTCGGCCAGTTCCATTATGGCCGAGCAGCGCTTCGGAGACGCCTACTTCTTTTTCCGGCCCCAACTTCGCAACCTGGTTTTGGGTCTGGTTCTGATGTTGATTATCTCCCGGGTGCCCTACCAGTTCTGGCTCCGATTGGCCTATCCCGTTCTGGCCGCGAGTCTTATTGGCCTGGTTCTGGTTCTCGTGCCCGGTGTGGGTCATCAAGTGGGCGGCGCCTACCGCTGGCTGAGGGTGTCCGGTTTGAGTTTCCAACCTTCGGAGATGGCCAAACTGGCCATAGTGATCTACCTGGCCTATTCTTTGAGCCGCAAGGGCTCCAGGAATGCCAGCCTGATCTATGGACTTCTGCCTCATTTGACCATACTCGGTCTCACTGTGGGCCTGATTCTGGCCGAGCCGGATTTGGGCACGGCCTTTTCAGTGGCCATGATCGCCTTTGTCATGATGTGCGTGGCCGGCATCAAAATTTGGCATTTGATCGCCCTGAGCCTGGCCGGAGGAGCGGTTCTCTATTATGAGATAACCAGTTACGCCTACCGCCTTCGCCGTATAGTCGCCTTCCTTGACCCCTGGTCCGATCCCCAGGGCGCGGGCTATCACATCATCCATTCTTTTTACGCCTTTGCTTCCGGAGGATGGTGGGGCCAAGGCCCGGGGGCCAGTCAGCAAAAGCTTTTCTTTCTGCCCGAGCCGCACACCGATTTCATCTTTTCCGTGTTAGCTGAAGAGGTCGGTCTGGCGGGAGTTTTTGTGGTCGGGGGCCTGTTTTTGGTTCTCGTCGTCCGGGGCCTGTCCATAGCCAGGGCGGCCGCGGCTCGTGATTATAGCGGTGTTTACCTGGCTCTGGGAGCCACGTTGGTGGTGGCCGTGCCCGCTTTTTTCAATATGGCCGTGGTGACGGCTCTGATCCCGACCAAGGGTCTGCCTCTGCCTTTTTTCAGTTACGGCGGGACCAACCTTCTGGTCTGTTGCGTGGCCGTAGGGATGCTGATGAATGTCTCCAGCCAGTGCCTGGAGGAACGGCCCGTGAGAGTTCCCGGGGTCTTTAAGGCGGCCCGGGCTCCGGCCTGACAGGTCAGGGCGTAAGGAAACGATGGCTGAATCGCGCTTCATATTGGCCGCCGGCGGCACGGGAGGACATCTGTGGCCGGCTCTCTGTCTGGCCCGGGCCTTGAAAAAAGCCCGGCCGGAGGCCGACTGTCTGTTTGTGGGAGCCGGTCGGCCGGTGGAGGCGGCTATTGTGGACCCGGCCGGGTTCCGGCGGGTCACGCTCCCGGCCGGGGCCTGGAAAGGTCTGAGCCTGGCCGCCCGGCTCAAAGGATTGCGGCTGGCTTGGGCCGGTTTTTGGGAGGCCCTGAAGCTTTTGCGTTCCTACCGTCCCCGGGTCTGTTTTGGAGCCGGCGGCTATGTGACCGTGCCGGTGGGCCTGGCCGCCTGGTTTCTGGGCGTGCCGTTGGTCATACACGAGCAGAATTCCCGGGCCGGCCTGAGCAACAAGGTTTTGGGCCGCTTGGCCGCCCGCGTTTGTCTGGGCTTTGAAGAGGCCAAACCGGCCTTCCCGGCCGGCCGGACCGTGGTCACCGGCAATCCCGTGCGTCCGGAAATCGCGGCTCTCCATGCCCTGGAGCGGAGTTTCGATCATCGGCCGCTGACCGTCATGGTCACCGGCGGCAGCCAAGGAGCCCGAGCCCTGAATATGGCGGCGGCCCCGGCCCTGGCCGACTTGGCTCGGCGTGGTCAGGCGATCAATATCATCCACCAGACCGGGGCGGTCGATTTAGATGAGGTACGGCGTATTTACCGGGAAGCCGGCGTGGAAGCCGAGGTGGCCGAATTTTATCAGGACATGGCCGCGCTCTACCGCCGGGCCGACCTGATCGTCGGACGGGCCGGAGCCATCACTTTATCGGAATTGGCCGCGGCCCGCCTCCCGGCGGTGCTGGTTCCCCTGCCGACCGCGGCCGACGACCATCAGGCCTTCAACGCCCGTTTTATCGAAGCCGGCGGGGCGGCTGTGGTTCTGCCTCAGGCCGGCCTGACCCCGGGGGCCTTGGCCGAGGCTTTGGCCGGATTGTTGACCGCCCCGGAGAAACTGGCCGCCATGTCCGGGGCTGCGGCCTCCTTGGCCCGACTGGACGCCGCTGACCGGTTGGCCGGGTTCTGCCTGGAATTGGCCGGACGGCGCCTTCAATAGAGAGCCTATTCCCGAATCGCTGAGGGACTTAAAAGATGTTCAGGGAAAAAAGTCGGCATATCCATTTCGTGGGCATCGGCGGCATCGGCATGTGCGGTCTGGCTGAAGTTCTGCTGAACCTCGGTCATAAGATAAGCGGCTCGGATCTAAAGGCCAGCGACATCACCCGTCGGCTGGCTGAACTGGGGGCTGAAGTCATTCTGGGCCATTCCGGCCTCAACGTGCGCGGCGCGGAAGTGGTGGTGGTTTCTTCGGCCGTGCCCGGCGACAATCCCGAGGTGGTCGCGGCCCGGCGCGATTTCATTCCGGTCATCCCCCGGGCTGAGATGCTGGCCGAATTGATGCGCCTGAAATACGCCGTGGCCGTGGCCGGCAGTCACGGCAAGACCACTACGACCTCCCTGGTGGGCGCTATTCTGACCAAGGCCGGGCTGGATCCCACCCTGGTCATCGGCGGCCGGCTTAACCACCTGGGCGCGGGAGCCCGCCTGGGCCAGGGTGAACTGATGGTGGCCGAGGCCGATGAGTCGGACGGTTCCTTTTTGCTCCTGAGCCCCACCATTGCCGTGGTGACCAACATCGATCAGGAACACATGAATTACTACCGGGACCTGGATCATCTCAAGGAAGACTTCCTGACCTTCATAAACAAGGTGCCTTTCTACGGCTTCTCCGTCCTCTGTCTGGATGACGCCAATGTTCAAAGCCTTATTCCCAAGGTCAAAAAACGCTATCTGACTTATGGTCTTTCGGGCCAGGCCGAGATTTCAGCCTTGAATGTCCAGTGCGGCGATTGGGGTTATTCCTTCGATCTCTGCCGGTCGGGCCAGAACCTGGGCCGGGTTGGCCTGAACATTCCCGGCCGCCACAATGTCCTGAACTCTCTGGCCGCCGCGGCCGTGGGCCTGGAGATGGGCCTGGAACCCGGGATGATCATCTCGGGCCTGGCGGAACTGAAAGGGGTGGGGCGGCGCTTTGAAAGAAAGGGCGAGGCGCGGGGCGTGACTTTTTTGGACGACTACGGCCATCACCCCACGGAAATCAAGGCCACCCTGTCCGCCCTGACCGAGTGTTTTCCCAAGCGGCGCCGGGTGGTGGTCTTTCAGCCCCATCGACCCAGCCGCACTCAGAATCTGTTTAACGATTTCATATCGGCTTTCAACCAGACCGACCGGCTGATCATCACCGATATCTATAATGCCGGAGAGGCGCCCATAGAGGGCGTGGACGCCCAGCGCCTGGCCGAGGCCATCCATTGCCACGGGCATCGCGACGTCCGCTACCAGGCCGACCTGTCCGGTCTGGCTGAAATCCTGGCCGACGGCCTGGCTCCCGGGGATGTCCTGTTGACCTTGGGGGCCGGTAATGTCCATTTGGTGGGCGAAGAGACCCTGCGCCTGATCAGCGGAATGGAAGAAGAAGGCGGAGCGGGCCAATGACCGACCCCTGGCGCCGGCTGGCCGAGACCTTGGGCGACCGTCTGACCTTTCAGGCGCCCCTCCGGGAGTTCACCACTTTCCGGGTGGGCGGCCCGGCCCGGGTGCTGGCCCGGCCGGAAGAAGTGGGCGAGGTCCAGGCTCTCCTGGCCGCGGCCCGTGGTGAAGGCTGGCCGGTGGTCGTTCTGGGCGGTGGCTCCAATCTGCTCTTTGACGACGCCGGTTTCAACGGTTTGGTGATCAAACTGGGCTCCGGCTTCGCCGGCCTGGAAGGTGAAGGTTATCTGGTCCGGGCCGGGGCCGCGGCGGCCAGCGCCGATCTTCTGGCTTGGGTCCTGGCCAGGGATTTGGGCGGCCTGGAAGGCTTGGCCGGGTTGCCCGGTTCGGTGGGCGGGGCGGTGGCGGGCAATGCCGGCGCGGGCCCGGAAGGCTTGGGGCGGGCCGTGGCCGGGCTTCTCATCCTCGATGGGACCGGCCAGGTCCGGACAGTTCAGGCCGTGGACTTGAATTTTGCCTACCGGCGCGTGGAAGGACTCCCTATAGGGGCCGTCATTCTTTCGGTTGAATTCGCCCTGACCCCCCGGTCGGCCGGGGAGATCCGGACCCGCTTGGAAGAATTCCGGGCGCGCCGGCGGGTTCAGCCTCTTGGCGGCCGTTCGGCTGGCTGTGTGTTCAAAAATCCGCCGTCTCTTTCGGCCGGTCAGTTGATTGACCAATGCGGTTTCAAAGGGCAGCGGGTCGGGGGCGCCCGGGTGAGTGAGGCCCATGCCAACTTCATACTGGCTGAAGACGGGGCCGCGGCCTCGGACATCCTGAGCCTCATCGACCGCATACGGCAGAGCGTTCTGGCGCGGCACGGACTGACTTTGGAACTGGAACTCAAGGTCATAGGCCCCGGCGGCGAGGTGAGGGCATGAAAAGATCCAAAGGGTATCTTAAGCCGGGCCGGCGCGAATCCCGGCCGCTCCGTCCGGCGGCCCGGAAAACCCTGCAGGGCGCCGGAACTCCGGCGCCCCGGATGGTCGGCTTGAGCCTCAAGGTTTTGGGGCGGGGTTTTAAAGCCGTGCTGGGCGCGGTCCTGACCGCCCTGGCCCTGGCTGTGGTTTCCGGGTTTCTGGTGGTCGGCTATCTCTATATCTCAAAATCGGATTATTTCGCCGTCAAAAAAGTGATCATTTCCGGCCTGAATAAAATCAGCCGCGGAGAAATATTGGAACTCGCGGGCCTTGACCGTCCGGTCAACATCTGGCTTTTCGACGCCGACCAGGCCGCCGCCGCCCTCTCCACCCTGCCTTGGCTGGACGAGGTGAGGGTGTCCAAAACCATGCCGGATACGGTGACCGTTGAGGTCGTCGAACACCGGGCCAAACTTCTGGTCAGCCTGGGTCGTCTGTATTATCTTGATGGTAAGGGAAGCCTGTTTAAGGAATTGGAACCTTGGGAAAACCCGGATTTGGCTATAGTCAGCGGCTTCACCGAGGATGAATTGTTGAGCCGCACTCCCGGAATCAAAACGGCTCTGGCCGAGGTCTTCAGCCTGGTGGAGGTCCTGGCGGCCCGCCAGGATATGTTCCAACTCGACCAGATTTCCGAAGTCAACTACCATGCTGTGCGGGGCTTGACGGTCTTCACCCGGCGAGGCGAATTGGAGGTCAAGGTCGGCTTCGGGGCCTATGAGGAAAAATTTCGGCGCCTGAATTTGGTCGAGGCCCATTTGAAAAAGCATGGACAATTCGAGGGCGTGGCTTACATAAATCTGGAAGCCAGTCCCCGGGTGATAGTCCGGCCCGGCTGAAACGGGATTTGGATTTTTATTAATAACGTCCGGACATGGAGGGAAAAATGCCGCAGGACTTGATTTTCGGACTGGATATAGGCACCACCAAGATCTGCTGTGTGGTGGGCGAACCCAATGACGAAGGCGGAATAGACATCGTCGGTATCGGCAGTCATCCTTCCCAGGGCATGCGCCGGGGGGCGGTGGTCAATATAGAAAGCACGGTCACGGCCATACAGCAGGCGGTGAAGGAAGCTGAACTGATGGCCGGCTGCGAGATACCCGAAGTCTATGTGGGCATTGCCGGCGGGCATATCGAGGGGCGCAACAGTCAGGGCGTCATAGCCATAAAAAATCGGGAAGTCACTCCCGGCGATGTGGAACGGGTCCTGGAAGCCGCCCGGACCATGGTCATACCCATTGACCGCGAAGTCATCCACACCATTCCCCAGGAATTCATCGTCGACAATCAGACCGGCATCCAGGATCCGGTGGGCATGGGCGGAGTGCGCCTGGAGGCCAAGGTGCATATAGTCACCGGGGCCATCACCAGCGCCCAGAACCTGGTGCGCTGCGCGCACCTGGCCGGCCTGGATGTCCGCGACATAGTGCTGGAATCGGTGGCTTCGGCCGATGCGGTTCTCACCCCCGAAGAAAAGGAACTGGGGGTGGCCCTTTTGGATTTCGGGGGCGGCACTGTGGATTTGGCCATCTTTTCCCAGAACAGCATCAAGCATACTTGGGTGCTGGCCCTGGGCGGTTCCCATCTGACCAATGATGTGGCCGTGGGCTTACGCACTCCCACCGCCAGCGCCGAGGAACTCAAGAAGATCCATGGCTGCTGCCTGACCTCCCTGGTCGACGATGACCAGGTCGTCGAGGTGGCCTCGGTGGGCGGCCGGTCCCCCCGGCTGGTGGATCGCCGGGTTTTGGCCGACATTCTGGAATTACGGGTCGAGGAGATAATGATGCTCATCAACCGGGAACTGGTCAAGAGCGGTTTTGACGACCAGCTCAATTCCGGGGTGGTCATCACCGGAGGCGCGGCTCTCCTGGAGGGGGTGCCTGAATTGGCCGAGCAGATCTTCGACCTGCCCGTGCGGCGGGGTTACCCCCGGGAGATCGGGGGGCTTAAGGATGTCATCAACGATCCCAAATACGCCACGGCCGTCGGCCTGGTTCTCTACGGGTTGAGAAAAGAGAATCAGAAGGGGGGGGGGCCTCGTCCTGACAGTTCCTTCTCTTCGATCTTCGGACGTTTCAAACGCTGGATCAAGGAAAGTTTTTAAAGCTCCGACCTTGTCGGGATCACATTTGTGTTGATAAAATATAGGAAATGTGTTAAAATTGTAACAATTGGAGTTGTCTGGCCCGTGATCGGAAGAAGTCGGGCAACCCTACCAGAACCGGCCTTTCGCCTGAGGGCTGCGGCCGGTGTGAAGCCCCGGGCCGGGGGTTTCCAGGGAGGAACTTTTGATGATGGAATTCGCTTTTCAGGATCAGAAGGTGCTGCACAAAATCAAGGTGTTCGGTATTGGCGGCGGCGGCAATAACGCCATCAACAATATGATCGAGGCCGGGCTTGAGGGGCCCTTGTTCGTGGCCGCCAATTCAGATATGCAGGACCTGGACCGCAACCGGGCCGACCATAAAATTCAACTCGGGGCGCAGTTGACCAAGGGGCAGGGTTGCGGGGGCAAGCCTGAAAAAGGCAAGAACGCGACCTTGGAAGACCTGGACAAAATCAAGGATCTCCTGGCCGACAGCGACCTGGTCTTCATTACCGCCGGCATGGGCGGCGGCACGGGCAGCGGCGGGGCCCCGGTGGTGGCCGAGACCCTGTCCAAACTCACCAACCGCCCCTTGGTCGTGGCCGTGGTGACCAAACCCTTCGATTACGAAGGCAAGGTCCGCATGAAGCAGGCCCAGGAGGCCATTGATCTGTTGAGCCTGCACTGCGATTCCATCCTGGTGGTGCCCAACCAGAAACTCATGGATACCATGCCCAAGGGCTGCACCATCCAGGAGGCTTTTCACGAAGCCGACAAGGTGCTCTTGAAGGCTGTCCAGGGCATCACCGATCTCATCACCGGCCAGGGTCTGGTCAATGTCGATTTCCAGGATCTTAAGACCGTCATGACCAAACGCGGGCCGGCCATTATGGGCGTGGGTCAGGCCAGTGGAGCGGACCGGGCCCGCAAGGCCGTCGAGGAAGCCGTGTTAAGCCCTCTCCTGGACGATCTCTCCATAGCCGGAGCCCAGGGTATCCTGATCAACGTTACCGGCCCGGGCCCCAATGACGTGGGCCTGGAGGAAATAGCCACCATCAGTGATTTCGTCACCGCCGCGGCCCACCAGGAAGCCGAGATATTCACCGGCATGGCCTTTGATGAAAGCCTGGCCGAGGAAGGGCTGATCAAGGTCACGGTCATCGCCACCGGTTTGGGCCATAATGACGTGATCCGGCCGGCCCTGGTTTCGGAACCGTTTGAAAAGCCCTTGGACCTGACAGACCCGGCCCCGGCCGAACAGTCTGAAGAGCCGAATGTTCTTCAATATACCCCCCCGACCGCCGCCACGCTTGTGACCCGGGAACCGGAGCGGACTCCGGCCCATCAGCAGGCCGCCGTCGGCAGCGTCAAACGGCGGGAACATCTGAAGCGTTTGGAGGCCATGGGTTACGGCGAAGGCAATCTGGACCACCCGGCCATTGACCGGATCAAAAGAAAACCGCATGACTCCATCAACGTCGGCGAAGACAATTACGCGGTCCCGACCTATCTCCGCCGCAGCGCCGACTGAATCGGCTGATGCCTAAGGCGGGCCTTGAGGGTTAAGGCTAATACCAGCTTTGGCCTGGAGCGTTAAAGCCCGCCTGCGGGAACTTAAGGCGGCGGAAACCGGGCCGCCGCCCAAAGACCCCGGCGGGCGACTGTCCGTGGCCCTGATTTGGCCCGGAGACTACCGCACCAGTCTTTCGGCCTTGGGCTATCTCTCCATATACGGGCTTCTCAACCGTTGGCCGGATGTGCTGGCCGAACGTTTTTTTTGGCCGGATGGAGATCTGGCCGAAACTTACCGGCGCAGCGGCGCTACCCTGATGTCCCTGGAGAGTGGTCGACCCCTTCGGGATTTCGACTTGGTGGCCGCCTCTCTGGCCTTGGAAAATGACTACTGGCGCTTGCCGGCCCTCCTGGCCGCCGGCGGTCTGCCCCCGAATCGGGCCGAGAGGTCCGAAGCCGACCCGTTGGTCTTGGCCGGAGGGGTGGCCGTTTGGGCCAATCCCTGGCCCCTGTGCCCCTGGGTCGACCTGATTTTGGCCGGCGAAGCCGAGGCCCAGTGGCCTGATTTGCTTTCGGCCTGGCGGGCGATCAGCACCTCTCCCCTCCTCAAAGCCGATCTGCTCAGTCACTTGGCCCGAAACACTCCGGGCGCCCTTAGGCCCGAACCTCTGGCGGACGCCCCGGCCCCCTCCGGCCGAGGCGTCCGTGAATTTAAGGCCCCCGTTCGTCCGGCCGCCCTGGCTTGGCCGCCGCCGCCCGACCTGCTTCCGCCGGTTTCCCCCATAGTCAGCCCTCAAGCTGAATTTTCCGGGGTGCGCCTGGTGGAAATCAGCCGGGGTTGTCCCCACGGCTGCCGTTTTTGCCTCACCGGGGCTCTTTTTCGGCCCCACCGGCCCTGGCCCCTTAAGGCCATCCTTCAGGCTCTTGGCCCCCCGGCCCCGGAAAAAGTCGGCTTGGTGAGTCCGGCCGCCGCCGAGCACCCGGACCTTTCCGCGCTGCTGGCCGAACTTTTCCGCCAGGGCCGGGCGGTGACCCTTTCCTCCCTGCGCCTGACGGCCTTGACCCCGGACCTGGCCGAAAAGCTGGCCGCCGGCCGGCTCCAGGGTGTGGCCGTGGCCCCGGAGGCCGGCAGTCAAACCCTGCGCGACCGTCTTAACAAGGATCTGACCGAGGCCCAGATCCTGGCCGGGGTGCGCCTCTTGAGCGAAGCCGGGTTGAAGACCATAAAACTATACTTCATTTTGGGTCTGCCTGGGGAAACCCAGGCTGATTTGGCCGCCCTGGCGGAACTGGCCCGGGAAATCCGGCGGGCGGCCGGCCCCCGGCCCGGCCTGACCCTCTCTTTGGCCAATTTCACCCCCAAGCCCCACACCCCTCTGGAAGGGGCGGCCATGAACACGGCCGAGGAATTCAGGCGTAAAGGCGCCTGGGTCTCCAAAGCCCTGAAAAGCCTCTCGGGCCTTAAGGTCAATCTGGACCCGCCCCTGTGGTCCATAACTCAGGGGCTTCTGGCCAGAGGCGGCCCGGACAGCGCCCGGCTGGTGGCGGCCCTGGTCCGCCATCAGGGCCGTCTCAAGCCCAGCTTGGCTGAATTCGGCTATACCTCAAGCCATCCCTTGCATCGACCCTGGCCTGACGATGAGCCCCGGCCCTGGCGCCTGGTCCGGACAATGGGAGGCTTGAAGCATTTGGCCAGCGAGGCGGCCAAGGCCGAGCAAGGGCTTTTGACCGCCCCCTGCCCCCAGGAGATGGGCTGCGGGCTTTGTGAAGCCTGTGGGGTAGGAAGTGATTTTTGAGGGATCAATTTTGGCCCCGGCCGAAAATTATTTTCAGTTTTTCCAGGCTTCTTTCCTCTTGGACCGGATCGGATCCGGAACTAGGGGCATCGGGACGGCCGCTGTAATAACGGTAAACCTTATGTCCGGTGGGGCGGGAGATGACCTCCTGGCCCATAACCTGGGCCGAGCCGCTGACGTGAACCTCCACCAGGTGGCCGTCGGCCAGTTCCCTTTCGGTCACGCCCAGCCAGGGGCCGTCGGTTCTTTGACGGCGGATGTCATAGGGCACCGGCGGCGGCGGCAGAGGCGAGGCCGGGTCGGCCGCCTGGCCGGGCCTCAGGTCCTGGTATTTTTGTTTCGGCCGGGCCGGGGCGGTCGGCGTTGGGGCTGGCTGAATCTGTTCGGTTGAGGGTTCCGGGCCGGGGGTGGCCGGATCGGCCGCCCCGGCTTGACTGACCAGGCCCGGAGCCAAGCCCAGCATAAGGCCCAGTATGATGGTCCTGAAAAATTTTTTGTTCACGATCACCCTCCTTATCGGTCTATAATTAAGTAAAAATTGCAATAACCGGGCCAAAATTTCGAGGATGGGCCGCCGTCCCGCCGGCCAGGGTGGCGGTTTTTGGTTTGGCAAAGGCCGCCATTGTGGTAAAATGAAGTGGAGTTTGCTTTCCTTTAGAGGTGATTTTGAGCGCTTATAAAAATGAAATGGAAATACCCGGCGTGCTGCCTCTCTTGACCGTGCGCGACGTGGTTATTTTTACAGATATGATTCTGCCCCTCTTCATCGGCCGTGAAGTTTCCGTGGCCGCGGTCGAGGCGGCCCAGGAAGCGGACCGCCTGGTCTTCATCGTCGCCCAGAAAGACCAGGCCCGGGACGACCCCGGGCCCGACGACATCTATCAGGTGGGCACTGTGGCCATGATCATGCGCCATTTGAAAATGCCCGACGGCCGCCTGAAGATCCTGGCCCAGGGCCTGGCCAAGGCTCGCCGGACCGGGGTGGTGGCGCGTGACCCCTACTTCAAGGTCAACCTGGAGCCTTTGATCGAGTGGCCGGCCCCGGAATCCTCCGTGGAGCTGGAGGCCCTGATGCGCAATGTGCGTGAGCAGAGCCAGAAAATACTGTCGCTGAAGGAAGTTTTGACTGACGAGGTCGTGGCCATCCTGGACAGCGTGGAGGATCCCGGCCGTTTGGCCGACCTGGTCACCAGTAATCTGAGGGTCAAGGTCGAGACGGCTCAGAAGGTGCTGGAGACGGTCGATCCCCTGGCCCGCCTCCGCCTGGTCAATGAGTTCCTGGGCCAGGAACTGAAGGTGGCCACCATGCAGGCCAAGCTGGACTCCGAAGCCCGGGAGGAGATGGACAAGTCCCAGCGCGAATATTATCTCCGGGAGCAGCTCCGGGCCATCAAGCGGGAATTGGGCGAGGAAAACGCCAAAGACGACGAGATCAGCGACTACCAGGACAAGATCAAAAAAGCCCATTTGCCCAAGGAGGTTTCCACTGAAGCCCTGAAACAGTTGGCCCGCCTGGAATGGACCCATCCTGACGCGGCTGAATCCAGCCTTATCCGCACCTACCTGGATTGGATATTGGATCTGCCCTGGTCCGTCTCCACCCGGGATCACTTGGACCTGGCGGAAGCCAAAAAAGTGCTGGACGCCGATCACTACAATCTGGAAAAGGTCAAGGACCGCATCCTGGAATACCTGGCCGTCCGCAAACTCCACAAGCGGAAGAAAGGGCCCATCATCTGCTTCGTCGGTCCGCCCGGCGTGGGCAAGACCTCTTTGGGCCAGTCCATAGCCCGGGCCATGGGCCGCAAGTTCGTGCGTTTTTCCCTGGGCGGCATGCGTGACGAGGCCGAGATTCGCGGTCACCGCCGCACCTATATCGGAGCCCTGCCGGGCCGCATCATCCAGGGTATCAAGACGGCCGGCGCCAACAACCCGGTTTTCATGCTGGATGAAGTTGACAAGATCGGGGCCGATTTCCGGGGCGATCCGGCCGCGGCGCTCCTGGAAGTTCTGGACCCCGAACAGAACAACGCTTTTTCCGACCACTACCTGAACCTGCCCTTCGACCTGTCCAAGGTCATGTTCATCACCACGGCCAACCTCCTGGATCCCATACCCCAGGCTCTGGAGGACCGCATGGAAGTGATTCACCTTTCCGGTTACACGGCCGAGGAGAAGGTGATCATAGCCAAGCGTCATATAGTTCCCCGCCTGGTGAACGATCACGGGTTGAGCCGGAGCCAGTTGGCTTTCACCGACACGGCCTTGAAGGGCTTGATCTCCTCCTACACCCAGGAGGCCGGTCTTAGGGGTCTGGACAAGAAGTTGTCCGCCATCTGCCGCAAGGTGGCCCGCAAGGTGGCCGAAGGGCGCCCCGGGCCTTATCGCATAACCCCGGCTTCGCTCCACAAATACCTGGGGCCCGCCGAGATATTGCCCGAACCTGAGCGGGTCGAAGGGCAAGTCGGGGTGGCCACCGGCCTGGCCTGGACCGAGTTCGGCGGGGAACTGATGTATATCGAGGCCCGGACCATGGCCGGCAAGGGCAACCTGACCCTCACCGGGCAGTTGGGCGAGGTGATGAAGGAAAGCGCCCAGGCCGCCCTGTCCTATGCCCGGTCCCAGGCCGAGGAACTGGGGCTGACCCCGGCTTTCTTCGATGATTTGGATGTCCATATCCACATTCCGGCCGGGGCCGTGCCCAAGGAAGGCCCCTCGGCCGGCGTCTCCCTGATGGCCGCCTTGATTTCCGTCCTGACCGACCGCCCGGTTCCCCGGGATATGGCCATGACCGGCGAGATAACCCTGCGCGGCCAGATCATGCCCATCGGGGGCTTGAAGGAAAAATCCCTGGCCGCCCTCCGGGCCGGTATAAAGAAGGTCATCATCCCCCGCCAGAACCTCAAGGATTTGGAGGATATCCCTCCCCTCATCCGGGGGCGGCTGGAATTCGTTGAAGTGGACAATATGGACCAGTTTTTGAAAATCGTCTTCGACTCGATTGGGCCCCAAGGCCAGAGGCGGCGGGTCCGGCGGCCACGGGGCCGGCCGGTTCCGGCCCGCAACCGCCGGCCTTGGGCGCCGAGCGCCTGAACCCTATTTAAGGAAGGGGCGGTCTGATGGAGCGCGGGGTTATGGTCAGTCCCGATGATAATTGCCGGCTCTGCGGCCACGCTTGCCAGGCCCGAAGGTCTATTGGTGAAACCGGTCGTTGCGGCGCGGAACGGGAGGTGGGTCTGTCCAGCGCCCTTCTGCACCTGGGGGAGGAGCCGCCCCTGTCCGGGGGCGGAAAACTGGCGGGCGGCTCGGGCACGATTTTTTTCACCCGCTGCGTTTTGGCCTGCGCCTTCTGCCAGAACTGGCAGATTTCCCAGCGCCCGGCCGGCCGGGACATTTCCGAGGCCGAGTTGGCCGAGGTCATGCTGCGCCTGGAAGCCGAGGGCGCCTTCAACATAAACCTGGTTTCGCCCACGCCCTATACGGTTCACATCGCCCTGGCCCTGGGTCTGGCCCGAAAGCAGGGCTTGAGCCTGCCCGTGGTCCATAATTCGGGGGGTTACGATTCCCTTACGGCTCTGAAGGTTCTGGACGGCCTGGTGGACATCTATCTGCCCGACGCCAAAATGGCGCCGCCGGCCGGGGCGGACCTGGGCGAGCCGGACCCGAGGGCGGCCCGGCTCCTGGGGGCCGGCGACTACCCCAAAGTCAACCGCCAGGCCCTTTTGGAAATGCGGCGCCAGGTGGGGCCGTTGCAACTGGACGGCCGGGGCCTGGCCCGGCGGGGGCTTCTGATCCGGCATCTGGTGCTCCCGGATGACCTGGCCCGCACCACGGTCCTTCTGCCCTGGCTGGCCGAGACCTTTGGACCAACCGTGCATTTGAGCCTCATGGCCCAGTATCACCCCTGCCATGAGGTCGAGGCCCACCCGGAGCAGTTCCGCTCTTTTCCGGGCCTGACGCGTCGTTTGAGTCTCCGGGAGTATGATGAAGTCAAGGAGTTGGCTCTGAAAAACAGCCTGATGAACACCTTCGTTCAGGATCTGGCCGCCGCCGGCCACTATCTGCCGGATTTCGACCGCCCCAAGGTTTTCATCAATTAAAGGCCGGGTTGGTGAATTTTGCACATTCTTCTGACCAATGACGACGGCCTTCTGGCCCCGGGTCTCCAGGCCGCTTACGCCGGGCTCAAGGCCCGGGGCCATAAGGTGACCGCTTGCGCCCCGGACAGCCAGCGCAGCGCCTCCTCCCAGTCCGTTACCTTGAACCGGCCCGTCAAGGCGGCCCCCTGGGCCATGCCTGACGGGGCCCTGGGTTTTGCCGTTTACGGCACCCCGGCCGACTGCGCCCGCCTGGGCCTGACCGCGCTGGCCCGGGAGCCGGTGGATCTGGTGGTCAGCGGCCTGAACGACGACACCAACCTGGGGTTTGATGTCAACTATTCAGGCACCGTGGCCGCGGCCATAGAGGCCGCCGCCGCCGGTTATCCGGCCCTGGCCGCCTCGCTCGAGCGCTCCGAACCCATGGACTGGAAGCTGGCCGTCCATGTGCTGGTGGCCGTGGTGGACAGCCTGAGAACCTGGAAACTGGCTCCGGGGCTGGCCGTCAATCTTAATATCCCGGCCCGGCTGACCACCGGCCGCAACGACTGGTTCTGGACCCGGATCAAGCCCGAGCCCAGCGCGGACTATTACGAGGGGGAACCCCATCCTGACGGTTCCGTGCTGTATCGCCGGCGCCGGCCTCTCCCCCCGGCCCCCGATCTGGAAATGGAGCCGGATAGCGATGTTGAACACCTCCGCAGGGGCCACATCACCTTGAGCCCCGTCCTGCCCCACAGTTGCCACGAGGCGGTTCTGGCCCGCCTGGCCGCCGCTTACAACCCCAAATAAACAAACGGATCCGGCGCAAAAACATCAGGGAAGGTTCCCGGATGCGAAGGCCGAAAGGACATGCGTTTCAAAATCAGGCTCCATTTCGTAAATGGATTCTATAACCTCATTCAGCCTTGCATTATATAATTTAAAATGGCTTTTTACATGCGTGTGCATAAATTGGTCAAAAGTATCGTGCCATTCAAAATAGGCAATATATTTTTCGGCCTCCAAGTCTTTACAATAGACTTTCACATAATCCTTGTCTGAATCGTCAATCCGCAAATCTTCTTTTTTAGGGGCCCTGGTTCCCATAGCGCGCTCCTTATCCAAAGCATTGATATAGCCAGTAACGAGGCGACGGTGCCCTCATTGGTCATCATCAACCGTCATTAAACCTCATTTGTTTATTATTTTCAATAATGGTATAGTTTGGACTTAAAGAAGTTGATACCAAATCAAGCTCGGAACAGATGAATATGCCCCATTCCCGGCCCCTGACTCTTGTAGGCTGCGGCATTTTCCAGGAAGAAACGGAAAGTGTTCTGGCCGGGCTTGACCCTCCCCCGGCTTTTATCTGGCAGCCGGTGGGTCTGCATGACAATTTGGAAATACTGGAGGCGACCCTGGGTCAGGCCTTGGCCGAGGCCCGGGCCGAAGGCGGCCCGCCGCCGGGCCTCCTGTTTGGTTTCGGCTGCCTGCCCGAGATGCGGGCCTTTGCGGCGGCCCAAGGGGCCGCCCTCTTGCCGACCCGGAACTGTTTGACCGCCCTGGCCGGAGAGGAAGGGCTGAAGGACCTGGAAAAGGATCGGACCCTGGTGGCCTCGCCCGGCTGGGTGCGCAAGATGTGGCTGGCCCGGGCCGGAACGGCCGGCGGCTGGCAGGCCGATGATTATCGCCAGAACTTCGGCCGCTATGACCGGGTGGTGGTGCTGGATCCCGGCCTTACT
>Ga0082212_10002506_pt1 | contig 26729 bp, 25 predicted proteins | sample TergutNt197P3_FD_71548 | JGI IMG/M metagenome (GOLD analysis project Ga0082212, IMG submission 71548) | Neocapritermes taracua P3 segment gut microbial communities from Petit-Saut dam, French Guiana - Nt197 P3 | ecosystem: Host-associated > Arthropoda: Insects > Digestive system > Gut ...
AATTATTCAATTATTCAGTTACTCCGTTCTTCAATAAACAAAAATGTTGTATTTTAGATATTTAACTATGAAAATAAAAATAATTAACAAATTTACGACAGTCGTTTCGGTTATGACGCTTGCCGCTGTTTTTCTGTTCTCGGGTTGTGGCAAAGATTATTCGAAAGAGATTAAAGACTTGGGAAAAAGGGTTTCCTCTCTTGAGCAGGCGGCTACATATTTGCAGCATCAACTCGACCAAGGTTCGCTTGTAAGATCGGTAACCGAGATACCTAACGGATGGCGAATTGAATTTGTAGGAGGTTTAAATCCTGTTGCCACTCTCGACATTATTCTTCCTTCGGGACATTCGGGAGGTGCAATGCCTCAGTTTGAGGTTCGCCGTAATCCCAACGGCACCACTACCCTTTGGGTTAATACCGGTTCGGGTTGGGAGGACACCAAAGTTGACCTTAGAGGTCCCGCCGGAACGGGCGGTGGCGGCACAGGTCCGCAAGGTCCTACAGGTCCTGCCGGTCCGCAGGGTTCTGCCGGCGCCGACGGCATAACGCCTCAGCTTGATGTGCGTGAGAATGCCGACGGCACGATAACAATCTGGATAAGTTACGATGAAGGCGACACATGGGAAGACACCGAAGTTGACCTTAAAGCAGTTATTGTAGGCGGCAGTCCGCTGCTTGCAATCTACGACGACAGCCCTGTAACCGGAACTGTTACGTTTGTACTTAACGATGTCGATTTTACCGAACTAACATTCTACAAAGCCTATGCTACAGTCGATTTCGAGTTGGCAATGGTTGAAAGTGAGGTATTGATTCCGGTTGGCGGTACAGGCACGGTAACATTCCGCGTAAACCCGTCTAATGCGCCTATTCCTACCGATCTCAGCAAATGGGAACTCGACGAACTTGGAACAAGAGGTGCGAGCTATGTAACACCTTCTGCCAACTTCGAGCTTCTTAGCATTGTGCCCGACGGCGCCAAAGAGGGGCAGTATATAGCCACAATAAAAAATTTGGGAGAAAATGAAAGCTCAACAATATATGAGGCAAAAATAGGCTCGGTTTACTACCAAACTTTTCGCGAGGCGCTGGTGGCGGTAAAAGACGGCGAAACCATTACGCTGCTCAAAGATGTTGAGTACCGCGATAACGGAGGTATCGGCATATATATTGACGGCATAAATATTACTTTTGAATTGAACGGATATAACCTGAATGTTGTTACATCCTCCAATCATGATGATGCTACTGCGCTGTATGTGTGTAATGGCGGCGTTCTTAACTTGGGTTCGCCGGAAAAATATGTAATGGCGCTTGTGATGGAAGCCGCCCCCGATGTATTTATCACTTCGCCCACATTTCCCGTAAAAGTTAGTAATTCTGAAGGAGAATTTAATGTAGAAAGCTATATGGGTGTATATGTTACCGGCGCAGGCTCTGTTGCCACCGTAACAAACGTAATAGCAACATGGTATCAAGGCGTATATGCTGATGGCGGCGGCACTGTTACGGTACTTGGCGATGTAGTTAGTGAATTGGGGTATGGTGTGATGGCATGGTATTATGGCAGCACTGTTACGGTGGGCGGTAATGTAACCGCAGCAGAGATTGGAGTGCTTGCTGCAGGTGATGCTGTTGTTACTGTGCATGGCAATGTAGTTGGAGGATTTGGTGTGCAAGGAATGGAAGGTGTTGTTGTTACTGTTAAAGGAGAAATAATCGCAACGGGGAGGTATATCTATCTTTACGATTATAACGAATTATTTTTAGCCGCCGCCGACTACGATGTTGCGCTGTCGCTGGCAAATACCGAAGGTTATCTTGTATATACCGATGGCACCAATTATGTATATGTAACAGGAACGCCATAAACTGTGGAATTAAGAATTAGGAGAAATAATTGAAAACTAAAAACTAAAAGTTAAAAACTGAATAATTATGAGTTATGAATTATGAGTTTTCAATTTTTAGTTTTTAGTTATTTAGTTATTTCATATTTGTTCCCATCCCGGCCGATAGTCATGTCTTATCCATTCTTCGCATGTTTCGAGCGCAGGCAGTGTTGTATATTCTCTTTGAAATTTTGGACTGCCGTTTACTATTTCAAAATTGTTTTTTGTAAGCAAGCTTATTCGGTCATCCTGTGCTATGTTGGTAAAACGCATATTTGGCCCGTCCCACATTAGTTTTCGCTGTAAACTTTGCAGCCTCACTGCCAGCGCGCCAATTAATACCGTTTCGCTCAGCAGCCCCGAATAATTAAAGTTTGACGATGCTTCGAGCCGCTCATTTTTATTCTCCTTACATGCCCGTATCCAGTCCTGTTCATGTCCGCCGTTCATGGCATTCGAAATTCGGCGGATGCTCTTCTCCGGCTGCCTGAAATGTGCCATCTCGCCCACAGGCAGCAACGTTGGATTTTTACCGTAAGCTCCGCACATAATTTTTCCGCCGGTTCCGTAAAAAATACATCCTCCGTCGCTGTCGCCCATCATTTCGCCGTCTTTCAGTTCAGTGGGGCGAGGCGGCATTAAACCACCGTCGTACCAGTGTACCGATACTTCGGGCATAGCTACTTTTGGCAGATTGTCTCTGCGGGGAAATTCATATTTAATAATTTCGGCATTTGGCACCGATTCCACGTTTACAGGTGTTGACGAACTCTCCACCGATAAAGCATGTTCGAGCATCAATGCTTTGAAAACAGGATCGAGTATGCGACAGGCCATATCTCCGAGGGCGCCGGTACCAAAATCCCACCAGCCGCGCCAGTTCCATGGGTGATAAATTTCGTTGTATGGCCTCATTTTTGCAGGGCCGATAAAAAGATCCCAGCTCAGTGTTCTTGGAATCCGCTGCTCACGGGTTGGTGTTTCGAGTCCCTGAGGCCAAATTGGATTTTTAGTCCAGGCGTCAACATGGGTTACTTCGCCAATAGCGCCCGCCCATATCCATTCACAAATTAAACGGATGCCTTCGTCCGAATTTCCCTGATTGCCCATTTGCGTGGCAACGCCGTAGCGGCCGGCTGTTTCGCGCAAAATACGCGATTCGTAAATCGAGTGAGCAAGTGGAGTTTGCACATAAACGTGTTTGCCCTGCCTCATGGCAAGTACCGCCGCGAGCGCGTGTGTATGGTCGGGAGTTGCAATCATAACCGCATCAATGTCTTTTTGCTGATCAAACATTTCGCGGAAGTCGGTATATTTTTTAGCCTTTGGCCAGCGCGAAAACGAGCTTTTTTCGGCATAAGCCCAGTCAACATCGCAAAGCGCTACTATGTTCTCGTTCTCCATATTGCGCAGAGTGTTATAGCCTACACCGCCAACCCCAATACCGGCAATGTTCAGCTTGTCGCTCGGAGACTGATTCCCAAGCCCTGCAATAACGGTTGACGGCAAAATAGTTATGCCTGCTGCGACCGAAAATGTTGTGCTAATAAAATTTCGGCGCGACGAATGCAATTCCTTTTTCATGTTGTATATAATATCAAGCGAATTAAATCGGCTGCAAATTAGAAAAAATATAGGCACAAATCTATATTTTAAAGTTTTTTACCATTTTTATCGTAAGGAAATTTTGAATAACTTCCTCAAAACAAAAACCGCCGCATTTTGAATAAATTCTCGGTGCGGCGGAAATTAAATTTAATTATGATGTGCCAAAATTAAAACATTTTTTAAAATAAACAATTTTTTTTTTTGCAAATGAATGACCCCGAGGCAAACCTCGATGAATTCTTTTTAACTGAGTGTCCATATATGCATCTAAATGCACTACTTTTGCAGGCTGAAAATAAAACAAGGCACAAAATGACATTTCTCGAAGAAATTAACCGCAGGCGAACATTTGGCATAGTAAGCCACCCCGATGCAGGAAAAACAACACTTACCGAAAAATTGCTCCTGTTCGGAGGGGCAATTCGCGTGGCCGGCGCTGTTAAAAGCAATAAAATTAAAAAAGCAGCTACTTCCGATTTTATGGAAATTGAACGCCAGCGCGGAATTTCGGTTGCTACTTCGGTAATGGGTTTCGAGTACAGCGGCTATAAAATCAATATTCTCGACACGCCCGGCCATCAGGATTTCCAAGAAGACACTTTTCGCACGCTCACTGCTGTCGACAGCGTAATTATTGTAATTGACGCAGCAAAAGGTGTGGAACCGCAAACCGAAAAACTGATGAATGTTTGCCGTATGCGAAAAACTCCTGTAATTGTTTTCGTAAATAAAATGGACCGCCCCTGCGGCGACCCTTTTACCCTGCTTGACGAAATTGAAGACCAGCTAAAAATAAAAATACTGCCCTTAAGCTGGCCTATTAACAGCGGCCCCGATTTTAAAGGGGTTTACAACATATTCAACAAAAGTCTGAAACTTTTTAATTTAAATATTCAAGAAATTGAAGAGCGTATTAAATTCGACGATATTTCAAATCCCGAACTCGAAAAATACATTGGCAGCGATGCCGGTACACTCCGCGAAGAACTGGAACTGATAACAGGTGTGTATCCCGATTTTGATGTGAAAGCTTATCTCAATGGGGAATTGGCCCCTGCCTTTTTTGGCAGCGCTCTTTATAATTTTGGTGTGCAGGAACTGCTCGATACTTTCTTGAAAATAGCTCCGCCGCCGCGGCCAAGCTACGCCGAAGAACGCGAAGTAAAACCGGATGAAAGCCGCTTTTCGGGGTTCGTATTCAAAATACATGCAAACATCGATCCAAACCACCGGAGCCGTATTGCTTTCGTGAAAGTATGTTCAGGTATGTTTGTTCGAAACAACGTTTACAAACACATCCGTTCGGGAAAAACCATTCGCATTTCGAGCCCGACAGCATTTATGGCCTCGCAAAAAGAAACTATCGACGAGGCTTTCCCAGGCGACATTATCGGAGTTCCTGATACCGGCAGTTTTATTATTGGCGACACATTAACCGACGGCGAGGACATTCATTTCAAAGGCTTGCCAAGTTTCTCACCCGAATTGTTTCGCTATGTGGAAAATGCCGATCCAATGAAAGCAAAGCAACTTGCCAAAGGCATAGATCAGCTTATGGATGAAGGCGTGGCACAACTTTTCGTAAGCCAGTTCAACGGACGAAAAATTATAGGAACCGTTGGCCAGCTGCAATTTGAAGTTATACAATATCGGTTAGAGCATGAATACGGCGCCAAAAGCCGTTTCGAACCACTCACCATGTATAAAGCCTGCTGGATTGAATCGGACGACAAAAAGGAACTGGAAGAATTTAAAAAACGAAAACACCAGAAAATGGCAAAAGACAAGTTAGGGCGCGATGTTTTTATGGCCGATTCACCATTTATCCTTCAGATGGCACAAGATGAATTCAAGAAAATCGTATTTCATTTTACTTCCGAATTTTAGATTTAATGGAATCAATAATTCACTCCTGTACTTTTGGATTTTGAGTCTCGCTAAATTTATCGCCTTTGACAGTGGTTTGCAACCATGGCAAACGGTTATTTGCAAAACTCCATAAGTTAGTGTCTCTGCCGATACTCCACCATTCAAGGCTTTTACTGCCATGCGTATATTCTGCCGTAACGTTTGCACCGTCTTTGCCCGTTAATGTTATTTCCTCAGGATCTACCTCGTTGTCGTCAAATTTCAGTGTCATGCCGTCGGCGCGAGCAAAGTTGCTGGTTAATCCACCGTCTTCATTATAGCCCACTACACGTCCAATTCTGTCGGTGGCGTTGGCTGCAGAAATCTCTTTATTAAGCGCTACGCAACGGTCAACAGTTCCGTAATTGTGTCCTACGATACCGCCAGTCCTGTCAGTTCCACTTATTATTCCCGTAGTGTAGCAGTTTGCTATATTTCTGCCTACACTGTTCAAACCTGCAATACCGCCGACAGAAAAACCACTCCCTGTGATATTGCAAGTAGTATAACAGTTTCTTATCTCACCGCCATTATAACCTGCTATGCCGCCAACACTTTCGCCGCCTGTAACAACGCCGGTAACGTAGCAGTTCTCTATGATACCGCTGTTGTAACCTGCAACGCCGCCTACAGAGTTTGTAGAAACATTGATGCTTACATTTTTTAACGCCATATTTCTCAATGAGCCGCCCGTGCCTACGTATCCAAACATACCCTGAAAATCATCAGTTGCTGAAGGAATGTTGATACCGGAAATGGAGTATCCTCTGCCATCGTACGAGCCGGTGAATCGATTTTCATCAGTTCCTATTGGTATCCATTCTGTTGTATCAAGATCTATATTGACGGTTTGCCTGTAGTGCTTATCAAGTGTCCAGCCATCAACGCCGGTTCCTGCTTTTCGCAATGCTTCCTCGCTGCCTATAAAAAACGGATAGGTTGGCGAGCCGTCTGTTACCGTCAAGTTTACCACTCTTGAGAACACAGAGACTGCCCCGCCCGTTGCACTTATTTTGCAATAATAATAGTAATTACCTACAGTAAGAGTGTCAGGAATTATGAAAATGTCGGAAATAGCTGAGGCAATTGCTACGCCACCGCTGACATTTGTCAAAGCATCCGTCGAATACCACTGATAACTGAGTGTTGCTCCTTCGGTTACGCTTGCCTCCACCGATATGCTGTCTGTTATGCTTCCCTCTGTAACGAAGATATTTGCCTCAGGATTTTCGGTAATGGCAATAACAGAAACATTGTCTTTTTTACAGGACACAAATGCAAACGTAGAAACGATAAATGCCACAGTTAATAAATGAAATAATCTTTTTACCATACTGATTAATATTTAACTTTTAGTTAGTAGTTATTTTTTGATGCAAACGGTTTTTCAATTATAAATTCGTTTCTCTCTAACAAGCGGCAAGTTATAGAAAATAATTATAAATGGAGAAAGCTAAATACTATTTGATAGCGTATTTTAAGACTGTAATTATGAATGGCGTTGTAAATTTATATTTGACATGCCATTTACACTGAGTTTCTTTCTATATTAAATCCCAAAGTTTTTAATTTCATCAATGTTTTTTCTTCAGTATTTTTTGCTTTAACCGTGTAAGCCGAAAATTCCCTGCGAACCGGATAATAACTGCGAAATTTTTCAAAAAGGTGTGGCGACTCCCTGAGCAGTTTATCGTCCATCTCTATGTCGTAGGTTGATAAAATGGCCTCAGCAAGTATGGAACAATCGTGCCGCTGACTCCCGTCAATTTCAATTACTGCCTTTTCCGGAAGTTCAATATTTCCCGCCTGCCAGTTATCTATTCCGAGGCGAAAAAAACGGCTTATGGACTGTATGCTCATTGCCGTTCCATTGGCTTTACCGTCTCTTGAACACCCTGCAATATGCGAAGTGCCAATTTCGACAATATTCAGCATTTTAAGGCTAATGTCCGGTTCATTTTCCCAGCAGTCGAGTATTAAGCCTGAAATATTGTTAGCTTTCGAGGCGTTGTAAACAGCTTCCATATCGAATACATCGCCACGGCATGAATTTATTAAAAGTGGTTTTTTATCAAGATTTTGAAGAAATTTTTCATCAACCATGCGGAATGTAGCATCTTCGCCTTTCATGTTGAGCGGAACATGAAAAGTTATAATGTCGGCTTCTTGCCGGATTTTTTCCAAGGACACAAAGTTCCCTGCTCCTTCCTTTCTTGCCCGCGGCGGGTCGTTCAATAAAACCCGCATTCCAATGGTTTCGCACGTTTTTGCAACTCTCGAACCGATATTGCCTGCACCCACAATACCAACGGTTTTACCGGTCAAGTCCATGTGTTTACGTACAGACCACGTAAAAATGGCAGAGGCAATATACTGGTTTACGCTTTCGGCATTGCAGCCGGGTGCATTCGTCCATTCTATTCCGGCCTTTTTGCAATATTCGGTGTCAATATGATCGTAACCGACGGTAGTTGTTGCAATAAATTTAACGCGCGAGCCTTCGAGCAAATCCCTGTTGCAAAAGGTACGTGTTCGTGTTATCAGCACATCGGCATCTTTTGCAATTTCGGGTGTGGTTTTTTCTGCCGGAAGGTAAACTACCTCAGCCACAGGCTCTAAAACTCCTTTAATGTATGGTATTTTATCGTCGATAATTACTTTCATTGTTTAGCTACATAATACACATAAGGAATTTGTGGGAAGTTTTTAAAATTTATGTTACAAATATTTATGGTCTTCATTAAAATATTCGTAAAATTGAAATTGATTAAAAGAGTTAAGAATGCCGTTTTTTCAACTCAGCAACAACATCCTCAATACGTAAACCCTTTTGCGACAGAAGTACAATAAGATGATACAGTAAATCGCCTGCCTCGTAAATGAAGTTTTCATCATCGTTGGCCATTGCCCCAATAATTGTTTCAACAGCCTCTTCTCCAACTTTCTGCGCTATTTTACGTGTTCCTTTCCGAAACAGCGAAGTTGTGTATGAACCTTCAGGCATCTCTGTTTTCCGCTTGTCGATAAAGTCCTGCAGATAGCTTAAAAACTGCACGTCTCCTTTTACATCGAGTTTATCGGAACTTGCCTGATTTTTTTTTTGTTCATTCATGATTTCCGGTTTGCAGCGAAAATAAAAATGACGGTCTGCTACCTTACAACTACCCCGTTTTCTTTCAGGTAATTTTTAAGGACAGGGATCGGTATTTCGTTATAATGAAAAACACTGGCAGCAAGTCCGGCATCGGCCTTCCCTTTGGTAAATACGTCAAGAAAATGCTCTTTAGTTCCTGCTCCGCCCGATGCAATAACCGGTATTTTCAATGTTTCGGATAATCGGGCTAACTGTTCGTTTGCAAAACCATTTTTTGTTCCGTCGTGGTTCATTGATGTGAACAGGATTTCTCCGGCGCCACGGTTTTCAGCTTCTTTTGCCCACGAAAACAATTCTTTTTCAGTGTATACCCTTCCGCCATCAACTGTTACAGTCCAGTTGTTATTTTCATCACCATGAGCATCAATGGCGACTACTACAAACTGACTCCCAAAATTAAGCGCCAAATCGTCAATGAATTTCGGATTACGTACCGCCGAAGAATTGATTGAAATTTTATCGGCCCCTGCGCTCAAGAGCTTTTCAACGTCGCTTAGTTCGCTTATCCCGCCACCAACAATAAACGGAATATTCAAATGCGCCGCAATTCGTTTAACCAACTCAACGAAAGTTTTACGGCCTTCGTACGAAGCGTTAATATCAAGAAAAACCAGTTCATCTGCGCCATCGGCAGCATATTTCGCGCCCAGCTCAACAGGGTCGCCTACTTCCTGGATATTTACAAAATTGACACCCTTAACGACCTGTCCGTTCAGGATATCCAAACATGGGATAATTCGCTTTGCAAGCATAAAAATTCCCTCCTAAGCAGTATTTTAAAATTAATTATCTGTTAAAAATTTTTTGAATGGCCTTTTTATTTGCGCCGGTCAAACTATTTTTTTCGGTTTTCCATGTGTTTCCCGTAACGGTTCATGAATTTATCAACACGTCCTGCGGTGTCAACCAATTTCACTTTACCGGTATAAAACGGGTGCGAAGTATTAGAAATTTCAACTTTAAAAACAGGGTATTCAACTCCGTCAACTACTTCAGTTTCTTTGGTATTTACCGTTGAACGGTTTAAAAATACATGTCCGTTCGACATATCTTTAAAAGCTACCAGCCTGTATTCTTTCGGATGTATATCACTTTTCATCTCTCTTATTTTTTAGTTTGAATGGTTACACATTTACATTGTAATCCATTCGTTTTTATTTTGGCGCTGCAAAGATAAATATTGTTCCTTATTATCCAAACATGAAGTATTAATTTCTATCTGTTTTTGTATTAGTAGCCTCATTCAATGCTCCGGAGCAAATAATTTGCGCTCTTGTAAATGGTTTTGCGCGGTCGAAAATATAACGCATGGTGTAATGTGTTTTTGCCCTTTTTGCTCCCGTAGCCTCGTAAACAGAAATAATTTTGGGGTTGAAATCTCCGGCCCACGACAATTCAATTTCAGTGTAATGGCTGTGCGATTTTTTTTTCATAATTTGTTCCTGATGCCAGAAAATGGCCGATTCAACTCCCGAACGCTGGTAATGCGAGTCGATTCCCATTATAAGAATGCGTGTGCGATTTATTGCTTTGGTATTTTTATAATATAGAAATTTCAAAATACCGACAATGTTTAATTTCCCGTTAAGTTTTTTCAGGATTTGGTTTATATCGGGAATCATAACAAACAGAGCAATGGGTTTTTCCCCGTGATAGGCAAACCAAATCATTTGGGGATCGAGTATTGCTTTTGAAGATGTGATAAAACTGTAAATATCGCCGGGATCTAATGGGTTATAATGTTCGTGAAACGACCACGCTGCATCATAAACCGTACAAAAATCGTGTACAAATTTTTCGGTTTCCCTGTAGTCAAAATGTCTGAAATTGTATTGTGGCTTTTTTGCAATCCATTCGGCAATTTTCCAAAAACGTTCGGGGAATGGAACTGTATAGTCGAGGTGGTAACAATATTGTTCGAAATACACCTCAAAACCAAAATTACGGAACAGTTCTTCGTAATACGGCGGGTTGTAAGGCATACCATATCCTTGCGGCATAAAACCGTCGGCCAGCAAGCCCCAATTTACATAATTTTCGCCGAAATTAATTGGGCCGTCCATAGCTTCCATTCCCTGCGACTTGTTCCAGTACATGGCGGTTTTAAAAAGCAGGTCGGCAGCTTCCTGATTGTAGATGCATTCGAAAAAACCACAACCGCCGGTTGGCTGTTCGTATGTGTATGCCGTATTTCCGTTCACAAATGCGGCAATGCGGCCAATAGGTTTCTTTGTGTCATCGAGCAAAACCCAGCGGATAGCTTTACCGTTGCTGAACGTTTTATTTATTGAAGGGTTGAAAATATCTTCTACCATACCATGCAGGGGCTGCACCCAATTTGGGTCATCCCTGTAAATAATACGCGGGACTTCATGAAAAAGCTGTTTGCTTTTTTTATCGCTTACTTCGATGAGCTGCATTTTTTTATTGATTTAATCAAATCAATGCAAATTTAGCAATTGTACCCACATTTATCGAATTATTAGCGTTTTTGTTTCAGCATATCTCAATGTGTCTGTTCGTTTAGCGTTTTTTGTTCAAAAATTTTATTAATTATCCTTCCTCATAAAAACCATGGGAACAGAATCCATGCTTTCTGTATGTGTAACACGATAACCAATTTTCTTGTAAAGATTGATAACATTTGGGAAATCTTCTCCGGTAAAAATTTCAAAATATTGACTGTCACACAATCTCTTTTCAATTTCTTTCATTAAAGCAGTGCCGATTCCCTGATTTTGATAATCCGACTCTGTAATAAGCCTTCCTATGTGACAAGCGCCCTCTGAAGTTACATAAGCGCGCACTGAGCCGACAATCTTTCCGTTGTCTTCATACTTTAAGAATAATCCTTTTTTAAACTCTTCTTCGATCTGTTTTTGAGTCTGTGTCATAGGTGCAATATTGGGGTTGTTAGTCTTAATGGCTACTCTTTCAAACGCCTTTTTCTGCAGTTCTAATATTACCCGCAAATCTTCATATTTCGCCTCCTGAATAACACCATTCATAGTTGTCCCCTCCACTTTATTCTGTAATATGGTTTTGTTTGGATATAAAACTAACCAACTTTATTATGTATTTTAATTACGATTCAAGTTTTTCCACATAAACCTGTACCGATTCCACCTTGGTGACCAATATCTTTTCACCTTTTTCGATGAACCCATTTTCAGCAACAGCATCGTAAATATTGCCTTCAATTTCAACCTTACCTCCGGGGCGCAGTATGGTTGCCGCGGTTCCTGTCTTCCCCCTAAGGTTGAATAGTGTTGTATCCACACTGATAAAGCCTTCGTCGATATTTTGAACAGCGCTAAGAGCCATATTTTTAAAAGGGCCGGCTGTCGAAGAAAAAACCATTTTACCTAAATAAAGTGAAAGCACAAATCCGCAAAAAGTTCCAAGTATTACGGTGGTTAAAGCAATTCCAATGCCTTCAATTCTAACATTCTCGAAATTAAAATTAACATTGTCGATAAGGCTCAACACCAACCCTGTAAAAACAAGAATAATGCCAAGAACTCCCGTTATGCCAAAACCGGGGATAGCAAAAATTTCGATGGCGAGCAAAATGATTCCGGCAATAAAAACTGCAATTTCCCAGTTGGCAGCCAATCCTTCCAGATACAAAGGGGCAAAATAAGCAACAGCCGCTAAGATAGCTATGGCTAATGGGAATCCGACCCCCGGCGTCTGCATTTCAAAATAAATACCGCCAATAATAGCCATTATAAAAATTCCGGAAACGACAGGGTGTACCAGCCAGCCAATAATTCTTTCAATCCATGAGGGTTGGTATTCCACTATTTCGTAGTTATCGATACCAATTTTACGCAGCATTTCATCCACATTTTCAGCAATTCCTTCGCAATATCCGTTTGCCATAGCCTCAAAAGGGGTAAAAGTCAGCACTTTTCCTGTGTCAATCAACCCTTCAATAAAAACAGCCGGATCAACCATGGCCTCTGCAATTTGCGGATCGCGCCGCCATTTGTAAATTGTATCGTTACCTGCAATAATAGTGTCTTTCCCATGTGTTTCGGCAGTGGCGCGCATGGTCGAACGCATGTAGCTCTGATATTTGTCGGGCATAGCCGCACCGGTTTGGTTCACAACAGTAGCCGCGCCAATACTGCTCCCCTGACGCATGTAAATGCTGTCGCAGGCAACAGAAATAAGCGCTCCCGCCGATGCTGCATTATTATCGATAAAAACAAAAACCGGAATTTTACTCTCAAGTATTTTCGTACGTATGGAATCGGCATCTACAACGGTTCCGCCGTAAGTATTCATGTGAATCAGGAAATAATTTGCGCCAAGAGTGTCAGCATTTGCAAAAGCCTGCTGTGTTTGCCGCCATGTTGCACGGGTAATTTCATCTTTGATGTTAAACTTGTAAACCAGCGTTTTTTCGTTTTCCTGTGCGGTTGAAACCAGCGATAAAAGCAGGAAAACAGGTATTATTAAATTTTTTAGCGACTTCATTTAATTCAGGTTTTGTGGAAAATAAAATATTCAATAAAGATAGTAAATATTGGCTTAATAGTATTACCTGTTGTGCAATTATAATAAATTTTGAGCAACGCAGACCTTATATTTATAAGCAAAAACTATAAATCATAAAAAATATTTATGAAAAATATTTGTATTTGTATTTCTTTGCATTATAATTCGAGAAAATAAACCATAAAATAAAAGGCGGCAACCTTATAAATGCGATTTTTACAAATTTTAAACTTATTATATTATGAAACATTTACTGAAATTACTAATATTTTCTTTGCTGCTTATTGTAGCAGTTACAGCTTGCAACAGTAATCAAAAAGAAGAAAATATGAAACCGGAGAATGAAAGTTATGGAGATGACAGTTCTACTGAAAGTTCAACTGAATATTATCCACTAATGTCAGCTGATTGTATTGTATCTTCGTTTTTGGAAGGACTTTCAAAGGATTATTCATACTATGAGAATGTTTACTACTATGATAATGTTTACATTATTAAAGGAATAGTCTTAGATAAAATTGAATATGGGCTTAACATCGGATTAGTTGAAGATTTAAAAGGAGATTTTCCGAAAGATGTAAATAAATTTACTGTTTGGGGTGATGGTCGCACATTTATTGAATTAAACAGACTAGACAATTTAACGTTCTATGAAAAACAGGACACTTTGATTATGCTTTTAACTCCGGCACGCGACCTGTCGCATATGACACCTCCTGGACACAAATGGCTCGAAAAACCGGAAGATTATAGAACCTTGGAATGTACAGGTTCTGTTCTTAAACTATCAGGTAATATTGTAACCGGATTTATATTAGCTAATGGTGATTTTTATGACATAGAACAAACTATGTTATATTATGATTTTCAAAAAAAATTAAAGGAATTATTAATAAAGTAAATTTATGAAAACTGGCTTAATAGCCAAAAAGTCTAAATACCTGATCTGTATTAATTAATAGGAATCAACAAGTTTAAAGGGAATTTCACCAGATCGCTCGTTGTGTTGACGACATTTGTCTTCCTCTGTATCGCTTTTCGTGTAAGCTTACCTATATTTTGTACCTACTGTACTGATGTATTCCATCGTCCATCGCTATAAGTATACGTTCCTGCCATACGACCCTGGACAACATAAAAATCATCAAACCCATTGTCAAATGCAATTGTATGTATAATGCCATTATAATCTGTATAAGGTTGAATTTTAACATTCGCACCAATTGTAATACAAGTAATTGGATTTTGCAAAAACGCAGTAGGAGAAATGGCGGTTACGCTATTAGGTATAGTAATGGCAGTAAGGTTATTATTAAAAAACGCATTACTCCTAATAGAAGTCACGCTATTAGGAATAGTCACGCTTGTAATGTTTTTATTTTTAAATGCATTTGCTCCAATAAAAATAACCTTCTTATCCTGTATCCGTGAAGGAATATTAACAATCTGTTCTACACCCTTGTATTCCATTATGAACACGTTAATGATGTTCTTTCTCAATACGGCAAAATCATTTTCATTGCCATGCTGACAAAACGCTGCAAATGAAAATGCTCCTAATAACACAATCACTGTAAAAAATTTTTTGCTTGTGTTGGTATGATGTGCTCGAATTGTATGGCTTTTCAAACTTCGCCCATTTTTTGAAATGGTTTCTACCTCCATTGTCCCGCTCTGATTAGCGACTGCTGCTGCAATAATCAAATTTTTTCCATTTTTTTCCATTTTAAATTTTTTTTTAAAGTTTACAGCTATTATGATGACGATTAAAATTAAAATTTATTACATCAACAATTAAATTTTTTCCTGCTCTAACGGCTTTGCAGGTCTTGCCTTTTTGTCCTTTGTCGCATTCGTTCATGTCCGCACGTTGCTTTCACCCACGCATATATCCCCCTGGTTGCAAATATACATAAATATCTTCCGGATATTCAATATCAACGAGGAATAAACCGTGGGCCGGAGCCGAAGTCCCTGCAAATTTCCTGTCTTTTTGCTCAATAATACTGCGAAAATCATCTTTAGATAATTTCCCATTTCCAACTTCAAGCAATGTCCCAACAATTGCGCGCACCATATTTCGTAAAAACCGATCTGCTTTTATTTTAAATACGAGCGTGTTTCCTTCCTCAATCCACTCAGCCTGATATATTTTACAGTCATTGGTTTTTACATTGGTGTGCAGGCGGCTGAAACTGGTAAAATCAACATATTCAAAAAGAATTTTTGCAACCTCGTTCATACTTTTTATATCCGGTTTTTGTTTACACCGATAAGCAGTTTCAGTGGTGAAAGGATTTTTTTCGGTAGTAAGATAATACTTATAGGTACGCGACAAAGCCGAAAAGCGGGCATGGGCATCGTTTTTTACTTTTCTTATTTGCTGAACGGCAATATCATCCGGCAGGAAACTGTTTAGCTTGTAAACGAAATTTTCCGAATTAATATCCGTGTTTTCCGTATCGAAATGCAGCATAAAAAAAGATGCGTGAACACCGGTATCGGTTCGTCCGGCGCCAACTGCGCTGATATTTTCGTGCAATAATGTTGACAAAACTTTTTCCATCACTTCCTGAACAGAAGCAGCGTTGGGCTGCACCTGCCACCCATGGTAGTTAGCGCCTTTATAGCTGATTTGTAAAAAATAACGTTGCAACATCGAACTTAATACTACGTCAAGGAAACTGTTTTATTTGGCAAAATTCATTGTAAGCAGTACTGTTCAGAATCCTAAAACATTAATACTGGGTATCGACGAATCGATTGGAATTGTATCGATGTTGACAGCATTTCGTATTGCCAGCTCAAAACGTATTTGTGCCAATGGCAGTTTATGCTGTTTAGTATCAACCTGAATGCTGAACTGTGCATGCGTGTTCCCATGATTTATGGTAGGTTCATCAGCATAAAGATTGTTTTCTTTCAAAAATGCCTCTATTTCGGGGATGGAATTATTCGGAATATTAAAAAGAATCATCACTTTGTGTTCAGCATTAACACTTCCGTATATGTTCAATAAAAACATTTTCAGGAGTTTGCTTTTTTTCTCGTCGGTTTTTAGTTTAGGAGAAATAAAAATTCCGGTATGGGAAACCATTATTTCGTCAATTATTTTTAGCCGGTAGTTTCTTATCGCACTTCCCGATTGGGTTATTTCTATCCCCAAATCGGCTCCCGAATTTTTTACCTTGGCTTCTGTTTTTCCCCATGTTTCGTAAATAATAACCCCTTTGGCAATTTTGGGCGGAGTTTTATATTTTTGAACACTGAAGGCCGAAAATTCTTCAAATTTTCCAATTTCTTTCAGTTTGTTTTGAATCCAGTTTAATGCAAGGTAGGGCATTTCTGCAACAACGGTTATGATGTTTTTTGTTTTGCACAGCCTTTCCATAATTTCGGTAACAGAATCTTCGCTTTCCTGCGAAGCGATTCCAACAATGCGCACACCGCCCCTGTTTAAAGAAAGAACTTCTTCAATTTCAATATCGGTATTGTATTCGAGTTTTAATTCCAGAATTCGTTCCTGAATCCAGTCGCAGCCGGCGATAGCAACATCCAGTTCGTTTATTCCAAGCTGCGAACCAAATTCCTGCGGCCTGCCATCCCAACCAAAAAGAAAGTTCATTGAACCGAACTCAGTTGGCCCGCCGGTTTCATATCCTTTTGAAGTAAACCCCGCATTTTTCAGCAGCTGAATTAAGTTGCCCCCTCTGCCCGGATCAGCCAGCGAACCTGCCGGCATACCAATAATAAGTTTTTCGTCTTGCATCAGATTTTAATTTTATAATCGTTTCGTTCAGGTTTTAAAATGCATTTATACGCCGATAACTTCCAGCGAATCGTTATCGTTTATTTTTCGATAATAACATGATTTATATGGAAGGCCATCTTCTTTTTTTGCATGGCAGGCGCCTTTGCCTTCGGGAGTTACAAGGTACAATAATGAGTTTTGCTCACAGTTAATCCTGATCTCCTCAATCCGGAGCATATCGCCTGATGTTAATCCTTTTTTCCAGAGTTCGCTGCGGCTTCTGCTCCAGTAGGTTGCATAACCGCTTCTGCGGGTTTCTTCAAAAGCTTCTTTGTTTGCAAACGATAAAATAAGCACTTCTTTTGTCGTAAAATCCTGCGTAACAACAGGTAAAAGTTTTTGATTATCTGTCCCGAAATCAATCAACAACTCATTTGTGTATTCTTTTGCCATTTTGTTTTTTTGAAAGTGCGCTAAAATAGAAAATTATTTTAAAAGTATAAAATTTGAGTTAATTTGAATAAAACAGGGCACAAAACTTGCAAATTTGCACAAAATTTAAGGCGAGCCACTATCGCCATTTCGCAAAACCGTTTTGTTGCGTGCTGGCATATTTATATCTGATCGCAGTCATATTTCTGTTTTACATTCTTCATTTATAGTCTCTAAAATCCGTTCATTTTCGATAATCAGCATTCCTAATCTTTCTTTCGCGTATTTCCCGCAAGTCTGACAAGGGACAATAAAACATATCTAACAAAATCTCTCGTCCGCCGCGGGTGATTGCTATATCAAAAAACTTGAATATCGAATCTTTTGATCCTTTTGTCTCAAGAATATTCAAATCATCAAATGTATGCTTGTCCATTACAAATGCCATATCCTGTCATTTAGATTTTTACACTGATTTTTTAAAATAACATTAATTTCGTCTGTTGCACTGTGTCTGCCGCTTGCATACAACGGACGGCGACTTGGCATTTTATCACATTATTATTCATACTCGTATTCCTACGTAACATAGAAAACGGTGGTTTCTGCCGCCATCTCGTCAAACCGCCAGTTAGGTGTTCGACATTTTGTCTCAAGTTTGCTGCCTACTCAACTTTCAAAGGCGTAAATAATTCAACCAGATTTTCTTCGGGGTCTCGCAAGTAAACAACTCGCATTCCCCAATCAGGCATATCTGTCGGTTGATTAATGAACTCTACTCCCTTCGCTAAAAATGCTTGATAACTCTCATCAACATTTTCAACTTCAAAAGATATCATTGATTTTTCACGGTAGCCCGATGGTTGCGTTTTTTCAGCATTACCGACTGCCAGCGCCATAAAATCAGAAACAAATATGGCAAAGCCTTCAATTCCTTCTGCTACTTTGAAGTTGGCATAAGGGCCATTTTTGTCTCCAAAAACAGGTTCTAAACCAAGTTTATCAGTGTAAAACTTGAAACACTTTCTGTAGTCTTTGACTAACAGCCTTACATTACTAAATTTCATAAATTCTTAATTTTAGTTGATTTGTATTATTTTTTAGACTCTAAAAATTCTATTTTATTGTTCGTCTGCACTGTCCACCCGCTGACGCCTAACGTCTCGGCGGCTGGCAATTTATTTGTTATAATTTTTCATATTCGTACTTTGACTTCCCGCTTTCGGAACAACCACCCCATGAACTCCAAAAATGGATTTCCTCAATTAGCAATTTACCTTTATATTTTCCTTTGAATTTAGAGCATTCATCATTTATTTTTGTTTCGGTGAGATTTTCCAAACTATCATAGTAGTGTTGATATGTAACTGTTAAATTTCCGTTTCCATCATAATGCAATTCTTTTTCGGGCAATTTACTTTTTCCTTTGTATATGTATTCCATGTAGTTGCTGTTATCGACATCAACACCAATAGTTTCTTTGAGAATTAATCTGTTTTGTTCGTCATAGGAATATTTGAGTTTGCCTTCACCCGATATTGTAGTTCCACGATAGTATCCATACCAAAATTCTCTAACTAAATTATCCCTTTCATCATATTCGTAATTTCTTGTATCATAAAGCGATAGCGATCCGTTAAATCCGCTGTAATATTCCTCTTCTACAAGTTTGTCATTTTCGTAGAAGTAAAGACTATACGAACTCAATGTGGGATTTCCAGCCACACCGGCAAAGAATTTCTCTTTTATTTTTTTGTTTTCCGCATACTCAAATTCAGTATAAAACAAAAGAAGTCTTCCGTCAAAACTGATGTCATAATAAGATTCTTTTATCATGTTTCCTGCTTCGTTGTACGTGTATACACGTTCAAAAACTAAACCAGGACCTAAATCCGTGAGTTTTTTTGCTAATCTGAATTTATCAGGATTATTGAACGATGAAAAATCTTCTTTGTCGCAAGAAGAAAAACTCACTACTAAAATAAGTAATAATGATTTGAAATTTAATAATTTAGATTTCATAACAATTATATTTTTATTTAATCATTTTTTTACTGCGCTGTAGTTCGCTTGCCGATAACCTACAAATATATGTAATATGTTATAAAAAACATGACAATTTTTTGCCAATGTCAAATATTTTGCTATGTTTGTTATTAACAATAGCAGTGTTTTGCATGTCGATATTTATATAATTGTACTAAAGATAAAACTTTAATGATGAATTGTAAATTATGAATTATATTTGCTGTGATTTTCAATTAATGATTCTTAATTGGTTTTTAAAGTTCGTAATACAAACACTTTTTTAAAGCAGTGATATACAAAATATTAGCAATCAAATAAATAAAACATAAAATCATGAGCAACGCATTAACAAAAACAAACTTTAACTTTCCGGGGCAGATGGAAGTTTATCACGGTAAAGTACGCGATGTATATAACATTAACGACGATTTTCTGGTGATGGTGGTTTCCGACCGCATTTCGGCATTCGACGTTGTCCTTCCCAAGGGAATTCCTTATAAAGGCCAGGTACTGAACCAGATTGCCGATAAATTTCTCGACGCTACTGCCGACATTGTGCCAAACTGGAAAATTGCTTCGCCCGATCCCAATGTTACCGTGGGGCACATGTGCGAACCGTTTAGGGTCGAAATGGTTATACGCGGCTACCTGACCGGCCATGCATGGCGCGAATACAAATCGGGAAAAAGAAGTCTTTGCGGAGTGCCCATGCCCGAAGGGATGAAAGAAAACCAGAAATTTCCGGAACCTATTGTTACGCCTACTACAAAAGCCGAAGCAGGCCACGACGAAGATATTTCGCGGGATGAAATAATGGGCAACGGACTTGTTAACAGGGCCGAATATAAAATGATTGAAAAATACACCCGCCAGCTTTTTCAGCGCGGCACCGAAATAGCTGCTAAAATGGGACTGATTTTAGTGGATACGAAATATGAATTCGGTAAAAAAGACAACAGAATTTACCTAATCGACGAAATACACACACCCGATTCATCACGTTATTTTTATGCCGATGGATACGAAGAGAGGCTTGCCGCTAACGAGCCACAAAAACAGCTTTCAAAGGAATTTGTGCGCCAGTGGCTTATCGAAAACGGATTTCAGGGCAATGAAGGTCAAACGGTTCCTGAAATGTCGGAAGAATTTGTTAACTCAGTTTCAGATCGTTATATCGAACTGTACGAAAACATTACCGGCGACAAATTTCAGAAATCTGATGCTGCGGGAATTGAAACCCGCATTGAAAACGCAGTAAATAAATTTCTGCAAAGGAAAGTATAAAACAATAATTAGCCATAAATTTCAGATTTTAAATAAAAAACTTTGACTTTTTATGGCATAATATATTATTTTCGTGTTTGAATCAAATTATGCACACCACAGGTTGTGGTATAAAAATTATGTAAATGGAGCCTAAAGATCTAAAAAACTCGAACGAGTTAGAGAATGTTACAAATTCGGAATTTGAAGATTCTGAAAAAAAAATTGTGTCATCAGAAGAACAATCTGCAGATGAAAAGCCTTTGGCTGAAGAACCTGCAGAAATAGTAATTGAACCTGATAACACGGCTGTTGATGATGAGGAACCGGCAGTTGAACAAGTACAGGAAAGTAGTTTGCTGATAGCTGACGAGGGAGTAAAATCGGATGAGAAAGAGGACGTTGAAGTTGAAGTTGAAACAACTGTTGCTGAATCTAAAGTGGAAACCGGAGATAAGCTCAGTGATATTGAGGAGACTAACGCTGAAACAGAGGAGCCTGAAAAAACAGTAAAAGCCGAAAAAGTTTCTGAAGAAGAAATAGCGGCGGCTATAGCCGCAAAACCAACTTCAGCATCAAAAAGTGAAAGGAAAGATTACTCAAAATATTCGCAGGTAGAGCTGGTAAATGCCCTTCACGAAATTCTCGAAAATATTGGCGAAACGGATGTAAAAGAAGAGGTTGACATCATTCGTTCTGTTTTCTATAAAAATTATAAGGCTAAAGTTGAAGAACAGAAAAAGAAATTTTTGGAAGAAGACAGGGACATAGAAGAGTTTGTTGCAGACCCCGATCCTTATGAGCAGGATATGAAAGAACTGCTTAAAAAATATCGCGATCTAAGGGTTGATTTCAACAAAAAACTTGAAGTTGAAAAAGAAGAAAACCTGAAACTTAAATACCAGGTTGTTGAAGAAATAAAAGCCCTTATAAATAAAGAAGAGTCAATAAATAAAACATTTCAGGAATTCAGGGAATTGCAGCGCAAGTGGCGTGAAACAGGCCCTGTTCCTCAAAATGAAATGAAAAATTTGTGGGACACCTATCATTTTCATGTCGAAAATTTTTACAATTACATTAAGATAAATCAGGAACTACGCGATCTTGACCTGAAAAAGAACTTGGAAGTAAAAATTGAACTTTGCGAGCGGGCGGAGGAATTGCTGCTTGAAACAAATGTTGTAAAAGCATTTAACACTTTGCAGAAGTTTCATGAAGAATGGCGCGAAATAGGCCCTGTACCGGTCGATCATAAAGACGGTATTTGGGAACGTTTTAAAGCGGCGACTTTAAAGATCAATAAGAAGTACCACGAGTATTTTGAGAACAGGAAAGACGAGCAAAAAAGTAATTTCGAAACTAAAATAGCCCTTTGCGAAAAAGTAGAGGAAATTATGGCTTCGGAAATTACAACGCACAAGGAGTGGGACGATAAATCAAAACAATTGGTGGAGCTACAAAAAGTATGGCGTACTATAGGATTTGCGTTGCGCAAGGATAATAATAAAATTTATGAACGCTTTCGCAAGGCATGCGATAAATTCTTCGATGCTAAACGCGAGTTTTATTCCAAAAACAAGGAATTAAAACAAAGTAACCTTCAAATGAAAATAGACCTTTGCATTGAAGCGGAAGCATTGAAAGACGGCACCGACTGGAAAAAACAAACGCAAGATTTTATCGCTATCCAGAAAAGATGGAAAGAAATTGGCCCTGTACCAAGGAAACATTCGGATAATTTGTGGAAACGTTTCCGCGCTGCATGCGACTACTTTTTTGAGAAAAGATCTAATCACTTTTCAAGTATTGGTTCGGAACAGGATGAAAATATAAGGCTTAAAAAAGAACTGATTGCCGAAGTTGAGAATTTCAAACCGGATGAAAATGTTGAGGAAAATTTGAAAACCATTAAATCGTTCCAGAGGAGATGGATGGATATTGGACATGTTCCGATTAATATGAAAGACGAAATTCAGAATGCATTCAGAGAAGCTATCGGCAAATTGTATGATTCGCTGAATATCAACGAAGGGAAGCGTAATATGATGAAATTCAAGTCGAAAATAACGTCTTTCTCCGAAACAAGCCGAGGTCAGAATAAAATGCGTCTCGAACGCGACAAATACATAGTCAAGCTTAAACAATTAGAAAGCGATCTGGTATTGCTCGATAACAATATCGGTTTTTTTACTAAATCGAAAAATGCCGAGTCGCTTATTAAAGATGTAATGCTCAAGATTGAAAATACAAAGCAGCAAATAGAGCTTTTGAAAGAAAAAATCAGGGTAATCGACGATGCCAACCATAATTAATTATAAAATACGAAAGCCGGTTAAGCCGGCTTTCGTATTTTATATGCTCAATCTCTGAAACGTTTCAGTATATCGCTGTATGCGTCAATTCTGCGGTCACGTAAAAAAGGCCATATTCGCCTTATTTTTTCAGAGCGGGCTAAATTAATTTCAACTACTTCTGTTTGTTCATTTTCGGTTGAAAATTGCTTTATTATTTCGCCCTGCGGCCCGGCAACAAACGAATTTCCCCAAAACGTAATTCCGTTTGTCGCCCCCGAAGGATCCGGTTCAAAACCTGTACGGTTTACGCTAATTACAGGCAGTCCGTTCGCAACAGCATGTCCACGCTGCGAAATCATCCATGCATCCAACTGACGTTTCTTTTCTTCCTGCGAATCGGTACTTTCCCAGCCAATAGCAGTGGGGTAAATAAGCAAGTCGGCCCCTGCCAGCGCCATTAACCGTGCGGCTTCGGGATACCATTGATCCCAGCAAATCAAAACTCCTAAATTTCCAACAGAAGTTTTAACCGGGCGAAACCCTAAATCGCCGGGAGTGAAATAAAATTTTTCGTAATAAGCCGGATCATCGGGAATATGCATTTTTCGATATTTCCCTGCTATGGAGCCATCTTTTTCAAAAACCACTGCTGTATTGTGATACAAACCTGCAGTCCGTTTTTCAAACATTGATGCAACCAAAACCACGCCGTTTTCTCTTGCTGTTTTTGAAAAAATTTCAGTTGACGGGCCAGGAATTGTCTCGGCCAAATCGAACATTCCGGTGTCTTCTGTTTGGCAAAAATACCTGCTACAATGCAACTCCTGCAAAATCACCAATTCAGCTCCTGCTTCAGCACAGCGTTTTATTTCACTAATGCTTTTTTTAGTGTTGTCCAATTTGTTGTCTGTGCATGTTATTTGCACCAATCCTGCTTTTAATGTACTCATCTGTTGCGCATTTAAGATAAGAAATTGTTCGCCTGAATAAAATAGTATATTTTAACTGTTATTAAAATGATTAAATGCAATTAACTGTAAAATCACTACTAACGTTATTGGTTGTGTGATTTACTAACCCCTCATGTTTTGTTTAACCATGAATAGTTGTTGATTAATTAAATCATTCGAATATATTTTTTTGACCACAAATATAACTAAATTCAAAAAACAGTATATTTGTAAATATATTTAAGATTTTTAATTGTGTTTAACTAACTACTAATCTGAGTTATGAAAAAAGTATTTTCACTGTTAATCTTTAGCCTTTGTTTAGGCTGTTTTTGCCAAGTGTACGGACAGTCCGGCAATGAAAAATTTCGGCAACATACGGGTTTTTATCTTTCAATGAGCGCTGGCCCTGCATTTGGCAAAATTACTCTCGATGAAACACGTCCTTATGTAGAGAGCTTCGAGTTCAGTGGTACCGGGGGCCAATTAGACATAAAAATAGGAGGAGCCGTAAAAGAAAACCTTATTCTACATGCTACTATGATTTCAACTGTGCTTCCAGGGCCTAAAATTAAGTCTTCCAGTCATTCAGGAAGAGCTTCGGACGATATGAGTATTGATGAAAATATGCTACTTGGTGGCGGTCTAACTTACTACATTATGCCGGCTAATATTTTTCTGTCAGGATCGGCTGGAATGGGAAAATACTCATTTACCTATGATAACAACAGCCAGAATGACATCTCAACAAATAGTGGACTTTCAATACAGTTAAAAGCCGGAAAAGAATGGTGGATTGGCAAAAGATGGGGATTAGGATTTGCTTTTACCTATGGAAAAACGAACCTGACTAATAAGGGAACCGACTACGATGAAAAACTAAACAGTAACAGATTTAGCATTTTATTCAACGCAACATTTAATTAAGTTAAAAATTGGTCGAGTTAACGCTAAAAACGATGGGCTGTCCCCGTATTATTCCAAATTTTTCTTGTTAAGTTTAACAGGTTCAGGATATTGCATGGTAATGCAATGAAGCGAACCGTGCTGTTCAATCAGTACCCTGCAATTTAATGCAATTACTTTTTTATGCGGAAAACATTGCCGAAGAATTTCAATGGCGCTTTTATCCTGTGTAACACCATACACCGGCGCCAGCACTGCATTGTTAATGACAGTAAGGTTTGCATAGGTAGCCGGAAGCCTCATTCCGCTGCTGTCGAAACAGGCATCTGGCATAGGCAGTTCAACCAGTTTATATGGTTTCCCTTCCCTGTTTTTAAATTCATTCAGCTCTTTCTTCATAAAGCTTAAAGCTTTATAATGCTCATCTTTGGGATTACTGCACCCAACATAAACAATTGTGTTTTCATCGCAAAAACGGGCTAATGTGTCAATATGCGAATCTGTATCATCGCCTGCCAGGTATCCGTGGTTTAACCATAAAAACCGATCGGCGCCAAAATTTTCTGTTAATAAATTTTCAATTTTTTGTTTCGAAAGGCCCGGATTCCTTGTAGGCGACAGCAGACAGTCGGAAGTAGTTAAAATTGTTCCTTTTCCGTCGCTTTCAATTGAGCCGCCTTCCAGTACAAAATCGAAACTTTTAAATTCGCATTGCTGAAAAACGCCGTTTCCAAAAAGTGTTTTTGTAATTTGATTGTCTAATCCTGCTTCAAATTTATTTCCCCATCCGTTAAAAACATAGTCCTGTATTACAGCTTTGTTATTTTCTATTACCGTTATTCCTCCATGATCCCGCGCCCATGTGTCGTTTGACTCAGCTTCAGTAAAAAAAATGTTTTTTGTGTTTTTAAAATAAGGTTTTACCTGATCAATATCGCTGCAAACCACAAGTATTTCCTGAAATTGTGACGCTACGATTATTATTTCGGCAAAACAAGTTGAGATTTCTTCAAGTATATAATCCCAATCGCTGTTTTTATGCGGAAAAGTAAATTGCAAAAACGACTGTTTTTCCCATTCTGCCGGCAATCTTTTTATACTGTTGTAATCCATCTAATCAGTTCATTTTAACTGAGTTTTGCGCTTATTAGCCTGATAAACTCATCGCGGGTGGCTTCTTTTTGAAAAGCGCCGGTAAAATCGGATGTGGTTGTTATTGAATGTTGCTTTTGAATTCCGCGCATCTGCATGCAAAGATGCTGTGCCTCAATAACAACGGCAACACCGAGTGGCTTTAACGTATCCTGAATACAGTTTTTAATTTGAGAAGTTAAACGTTCCTGCACCTGTAGCCGGCGGGCAAACACATCTACAACCCGGGCTATTTTGCTGAGTCCGGTTATTGTGCCGTTTGGGATATATGCAACGTGTGCTTTGCCCAAAAACGGCAAAAGATGATGTTCGCAAATCGAATATATTTCAATGTCTTTTACAATAACCATTTGCCGATAATCTTCTTTAAACATAGCCGATTTTAGAATCTCCACAGGATCGGTTTTGTAGCCCTGCAATAAAAACTGCATGGCTTTAGCCACCCGTTCGGGTGTTTTGTCAAGCCCGGCACGCATTGTATCTTCGCCAATTAGCTGAAGTATATTTTTGTAATTCTTAGATAACTCTTCGGTGATATAGTCATCAAAAGTATCTACTCTTTCATATCCGTTTGAGGTTTCTTCTTTTTGCAAACACATTATTACTATTATTTAAATCACTGCAAAGATTAACTTTTTTTCAATATTTACTGTCATAAAAAAGCAAGAAATAAGTATTCAGTTTGCAAGTATATTATTATCTCGCTCATTAACGGTATTAATGTACAACAGCCGCCAAAAATATGACGGCTGTTGTAAAAAAAAGTTTTTTTTCAATTAATTAAAGGCTATCGCCAAAGTCTGCTTTAAATTTGGCAATGAGTTTTTGAGGCCAATCCGATACAGGTTCCAATTTACCCATGAAGAAACGCAACACGGGCGGT
>Ga0082212_10002507_pt1 | contig 26728 bp, 15 predicted proteins | sample TergutNt197P3_FD_71548 | JGI IMG/M metagenome (GOLD analysis project Ga0082212, IMG submission 71548) | Neocapritermes taracua P3 segment gut microbial communities from Petit-Saut dam, French Guiana - Nt197 P3 | ecosystem: Host-associated > Arthropoda: Insects > Digestive system > Gut ...
TCGGCTATGGTTATCCCAGTGAAAATGCTCGCCTCGCGCGCTGCCACAGGCATATTTGAAGTATTTGCAATAAGGACTGTACGCTTCATAAGCGGCTGCCCCGATTGCGGATCCTCAAGCTCAGGAAATTCTATCAGAACGTCCGTCATCTCGTTCCCGCGCTCGCCGCAACCCACATACACCACTATTTGCGCTTGCGCCCATTTTGCCAACTGGTGCTGAACGACCGTCTTGCCGGAACCGAACGGACCGGGAACGCAAGCCGTCCCGCCCATCGCTATCGGGAAGAATGTGTCGATTATTCTTTGCCCTGTCGAAAGCGGCATGTCCGGAGGAAGGCGTTTCGCAACGGGGCGTCCTATACGCACAGGCCAAAGCTGAAGCATTTGCACTTTATGGGTCTGCCCATTCGCTCCCTCTATTATCGCTATGGTCTCCTCAACTGTGTAGTCGCCTGACTTAATCTCCTTGACGACCCCGTTCACACCTTTCGGAACCATTATCCTGTGTTCCACGACGACGGTCTCCTGCACGACTCCCAGAATATCGCCATGCACAACTCTGTCTCCCGCTTTGACTTTGGGGGTAAATCCCCATTTTTTCTCGCGGTTTATGCTCGGAACATTTATGCCGCGCGTAATGTACGGGCTCTTGGCCGCATCCTCAATAAGCTGAAGCGGGCGCTGCACCCCGTCATAAAACTGCTCGATAATTCCGGGCCCCAATTCAACGCAAAGAGGCCTGCCGGTCCCGATTACAGGCTCTCCCGGCATTAATCCTGACGTCTCCTCGTAAGCCTGAATTGACGCCGTATCGTCCTTAAGCTCTATTATCTCGCCGACAAGTCCCATGTCTCCTATTCGAACGACGTCGTACATGCTGGCGCCCAACATCCCTTTTGCCACCACGAGCGGGCCTGAAATTCTTTCAATTACCCCTTTTACTGTTTTTTCTGCGGCCACAATCTATCGCCTCCAGATATCTTAATATTTAGACGCTTTTTACTTAACGGCAAATATATCCATGCCAACAGCTTTTTCAACGCTGCTGCGTATTGCGTCAAGCCCCGCGCCTTTTGAGCCGCGTATGCCCGGTATCGGGACAACGCTCACATTCCAACTATCATTTATTTCCTCAATTTTCAACTTATAGTCAATGAATAATTCCTCCTGCACAAAAACCACAGCGTAATTTTCCGCGGCTAACCTGTCGAGAAGCGCCGGGAATTTACCATATTCCTCTTTCGGCGTTATGAAAGGCTTTATGCCAACTGCCTGAAACGGAAGCACCATCTCATAATCTCCTATTGCCGCCATTGGCAAGTTTACGTTATCTGACATGACGCAGAAGCCTCCTCGCGCTTTCTCTATCAGTGCCATTCGCCACGGCAACAAGAGCTATTCTCAGGTTCTTAGCTTCGATTTCTTTTGTACAAAGGTAAAGAATCACATTGGCAGGAGAAAAAGCATCATATTTAGCGCTCCCCAATGTTTTTAACGAATATTCTTCCAGCACCCGCTCCATGTCAATTATCGTACTCTCAATATCGGTCGTTTCCTGAACCGATGAGAAAGCGCCGCTCAAGCTGCTTGCGGCAAGTATGCGTCCCCATCCCTCGACAGGCTCGGATATTAGCTGAACGAAGCGCTCCGGTGAAACGCTTCCGCCGTCGTGAATGAATTTTATAGCTTCCGTTGTTTCCACCCCGAGCCTTTTCTGCCTATACAACGTACGGAGGTTCTCAGCGTCAATTTTTATCCTGACCCATTCCATGATATGCGGCATATTGAGTGCTTCAGCCTTATCTCTCATTACCTTAAAGAGCGCCTCGTCAAGTATCCGCTCCGCCTCCTGCAGATCCCGGGTCTGCTCCCACGCTGAAAGGCACTTGGGAACAGTTAAGTCAAGCGAGTGCGGCAAAAGCTTATAGTCCTCGCCCTCAAGCGCAAGTATCAAGTCGTCGGTCGGGATGCTCCCAAGGTTTGACAGTAGGCGGTAGGAACGCTCTCCTCCGTCTTTCACTTGTATAATATTTTTTATCAGCGCCTTGACATTATGAAAATCGTAAGGTAAACGGCAAAGCGCAACCACATCGGCGTCCGGAACAAATGATGAAACTTCCTTGTAACAATTCAGCAGTTCGTTTTCTATAAGCAAGTCAAAATTCGATTGGGACTTCATCTCGCTGAGCCCGCCCGAATAAGAAGTTTCACCCAAAACTTTCAGCGCGCCCTCTAAATCATCACAGTCAATTACGCGCTGCAAAACTCCGTCTTCAATCAGGCGGTTCTCCATCGCTCTCACGCGGGAAACCACGTAACTGTATCCTGAAGGGTGATTCCGGTTAATGCCTGCCAACCGCCCCACCTCCCGTTAACGGACTTTCTGCCCTGATTTAGCAGGAGCCGCCTGCTTAGACTCAGTTTTCCCGAATAATTTCGTCACGACATCCGTTTCAATATCATCACGAATCCATTTGACCAGCATATCGAACGAGCAGTTCGTATCTATTCTATCGTTTTTCAGAATAAAACCGCCTGAAATCGGAAGCCTGTCATTAGAAAGCGTAAGCTGCGTATTGTTTTGGTTATTGTATTCGTTTAGCCAGTCTTGAGTTATTTTATTCTCGCCCCCGCCGACAAGCATCACTTCCTTGCCCGTTTCAACAGCTTTTTTGAGCAGATTGCTGACAAAACCAAGATAACGATCGCTTGGCATCCCGGCAAGAAGAGTAAGGGCATCGTCAAATGACTTCCCTATCAAAGTTTGCTTTTTCCCAAGCTGGATGCGGGCAACATCAAGATTGGCAACAATCTCGCGTCTTCTTAGTATCTCAGGGCGTTCTTTTTCAAAGCGTTCAGAATAGAGTTTTTTAGTTTCATCCACTTTCTTTTTTGTGTCTTCCTTCAAGCGGACTACCTCACTTTCAGCCTCAGAAAGAATGCCCTTTATCTCTTCCTGAGCTTCCGCCTCTATTTTTTTCTTGATGTCGGAGAGTCCCATCAGCCGCCACCTACAGTTGAATGTTCGTAAGCATTATTATGGTGATGAGCAGCGAAAGGACGGCGTATGTCTCAACCATAGCCGGCAGGATTACCGCCTTGCCCAGCTCGCCCGGTCTCTTTGCGATCATCTGAATGCTTGCTGCGGATGTTTTTCCCTGCGCAATAGCTGAAAGCCAACCGCCAAGCGCTATCGGAAGGCACGCCGCAAGAATGGCAAGTCCTTGCACCCAGGTAACGGTAACGCTGTCTCCTCCAAGAAGCCCTATTTTACCCAATACCAGGAAACCTGTCACAAGGCCATAAATGCCCTGTGTGCCGGGAAGCGCCTGAAGAATAAGGCACGCTCCGAATTTACCAGGATCCTCCGTCATGACTCCAGCCGCGCTCTCGCCCGCTATTCCAACTCCGATACCCGATCCCGAACCTGCAAGACCGGCCGCAAGGGCCGCGCCTATGAGAGCCAACGCAATTCCTAGATATTCCATATCAGAAAAACACTCCCTTCAAAGTCTCAATTTAGATTTATTTTCACTAACAAAAATAAATAAAATTTACTTTTCCGTAATATTTATATATTTTGCGTTACATGACAGCGGTTTGAATTCCCTTCCGCCGCCCGTATAGAACTTGCCGAAAAACTCGACGTACTGCAGGCGCAACGAGTGAACGAACGCGCCAAGAACGCCTACAAGCAGATTGAATATATGACCGCCCACCACTATTACAGTCGCTAAAAGCCAGCCCACATAAGGTATGTCGGACGCGAGCCCTCCAAGCATGTTAAACACCGTGGCTATAGCAGCCGAGGCAAGCCCGAGCGCAAGAAGGCGGCTGTAACTCAGAATATCTCCGAGCCACGAGGTAGAAGCGTATAGGGCAAGCAACCCCGAAGTGATTTTGAAAAAGATGTTCTTCTTTTCCAACCCCGCGTACCACGCTATTGCGAGCGCTCCGAACGCCGTTATCCCCTGGGCGGCTCCCATCCAGCCGCGCGAAATTGCTCCAGACGAAACCGCTCCAATTAAAATTAACCCCGAAATAAAAACAAGCCATGCCGCCTTGTCGAAAAGCGCGTCGGCGTAATTTTCCGCGTCCCAGCATTCGCGAAACGCCAGAATCATGCCCCAGTATAAATGAACCACGCCTAGCGCGAGCGATATGCCCAAAACTAACATAATTTTCTTCATTGGGTCAAATAAAATCATCGCATTACGAATGCCGTCAAGCGGCTTAAGGAATGGAACGAGCGCGAATAAGTCCCCGAAAATGCTTCCCGTAATCGCTCCATAGACAAAAGTGGAAGCTGAAATGAACAGGAACAGCTTCAAGAACTCTTTCGTGCCGGTCGGCATCCTTTTGTACTTCCTTAAAAGAAACAAAATAAATCCCGCGAGAAGTAGAGCGTAACCAGCGTCGCCCAGACACATCCCGAAAAATATGAAATAGAAAGGGGCAAGCTTCGGAGTCGGGTCAAGCGCGCCGTACTTTGGAGGGGAATAAAGCTTTGTAAGAGCTTCAAAAGGCAAGTTCCACTTTGAATTCCTCATCAATGACGGAACGTCGTCGTCCTTTTCCGGGTCAGTCGCCACAAGCTCGCAAGTTCCAAGCGCCGCAAGCTTCGATTCAATTTCCGGTATTTCAGTTTCAGGCGCCCAAAATTTCGTTACAACCGCGCTGTCTGTAAACTCACCAACGGCGAACGCCTGAAGACGCTCTTTTTGTATGTTCCAATGATCCTCCAGCTTTCTGAGTGCATCGACATGCGCGTTAGCGTACTTCTCGGCTTCGTTGTTCACTGAATTCTCTTCTTTACGCAAATCATCCTGTCTTGATTTAATCAACGCCAATTGTTCCAAAACGCTCTTTTTTGCCGCATCATTGCTGAAATTAAGCTCTGACGCCGCAAAATTGTATTTTAAGCAAATGTCCATAACCTCGCTCTCCCGCTCCGACGCGTACATTACAACGCCCCAGACATCGCGTTCCTTTATTTTGGGAGGAGCAAGAAAAATCTCGCAATCGCTTCCGACTTCCTTCAGCAGACTCTCTTTCCACGCTTCCGACTGCACGAAAGGCAGGCTTCCGGCAATTGCCCTGAGCCTTCCCTTTTCCCCAAAAATGTTTATTTCATAAGGGAAGCCGGTCAAATTGGTAAGAATCGCTTTGGCGCCATCCAATTGCGACATTTCTATCCTAATTGAGGACAGCTTTTTTTCGTAACCACGGACGACGTCTAATTCTTCTGAGATATTGCTGCATTCAGCCAATTCTGCAAGTTCTTGCAAAGAATTTGAGGGCCTCTCTCCGAGGGCTCTTGCTATTGGCGACACGGGGTCCTTGTAATATGGCTCCAGAAAACGCAACAAGAAACGCAGATCAGCCAAAATCGCGTCACACTTTGTAACTTTTGCCGCGGCTCGATTTTTTGCTCCAGGCGCCACTATGGCGCTGTCTCCTGTACCTTCATTCTCTGGAATTATTTCGCAGACGCCTGACTTTTGAAGCATAAGCAGGACATCGTCCTGTATAGATTTATGATAGTAAAGAACTGCTTTTTTAAGTTTAGCTACCGGCATACCTAACCATCACCTCTTCCGCTATTACCTTCGCTGCGTCTGAAACTTTGCTCAAGTTAGAGTCAAAAAAAGTTTTCGCTGCCGCTTCCCCTTTGGATACCAATTCAACAGCCTTTGCTTCGGCTTCTTTTTCCGCTGCCGCCAATTTAGCTCTGTAATCACGCGCGGCAGTCTGGCGCGCTTCTTTAATCTTATTTTCGGAATTTGAAGCAGCTTCGTTTATCATGCGAACGGATTCAACCTTCGCGCCCTTAATTTTTTGCGCGGCTTGCGCCTCCGCTGCTTTTATTTCATCAACAAGATTACCTGCCATCCTGTCTTCACCCCCCTTCAAGCAGAACAGTTTTTCAATTGACTATAAATTTTCTATTTTTTATGATTTTAGCATAATTATATTAGTTATCGTTGGTAAAAGCGTGAAACTTTAATGTTTTGTTCACACATTCTCTTGCGCGATTCGTGCAAACTCATCTTTGACTTTGAGGAATACTTCCACAAGAACCGGGTCGAATTGCTTTCCAGAGCTCTCCTCGATAATCCGGCACGCTTCATTGTGGGTAAACGCGTCCTTGTATTGACGCTTTGATATTAGCGCGTCATATACATCCGCTATGGCCATTAATTGTCCTTCCAAAGGAATATTTTTCCCTTTTAGCCCGATGGGATATCCGCTTCCGTCCCATTTTTCATGGTGGGTTCCCGCCATACGAATGGCATGGTTCAAAAGAACATGCTCATCCGTTTTGCTAATTATTTTTTCAATAACTTCAACCCCGGCTGCGACATGGGATTTCATAATTTCAAATTCATCCTGAGCCAATTTTGCGTTTTTAGTGAGCACAACGTCGGGGACAGCTATTTTCCCGACATCATGCAGTTTCGCCGAAGAAAAAACATAATCCACATCCCATTCGGATATTTCTTCAAGGTATACGCCTTCTTTCATCATTTCGTCAAGCAGCGCTTTTAAGTATTGCTGCGTCCGTACCACATGACCGCCGGTATACTTGTCGCGGAATTCCACCATATCGACCACAGTAGCAAGCACGGCGTTTTGCAGGTGCATGACCATTTCCACTTTTTCATTCACTAAGGATTCCATGTTGTCCAAATTATTTTGTAATTCCGCCTGAATTTTCAATAAATTCTTTTTTTGTTTGACTATCAACAATTCCTTTTCGATGCGCTTCAGCAGCATCGGGGCAGAAAATGGCTTGGTCACATAGTCCACCGCGCCTAAATCAAAACCCTCAACTTCGCTGTCCGCATCGTCTTTTGCCGTAAGGAATATTACTGGAATATCGGCGTAGCGGGGGTCGGATTTCAACCTTTTAATCACTTCATACCCATCCATTTCCGGCATTTCGATATCCAACAGGATCAAGCTTGGAATGACTTTTTCCAGCGCCTCAAACATTTTGGCGCCGGAGGGCGCGGAGACAACCTGATAAAACGTATTGAGGATATTCCTGCCCGCGGTCAGGTTCGACGGAACATCATCCACTATAATAATCGTTTCGCGCGTGTTTTTCATTTTGCACCTCCGTTTTAATATCACGGTCAAAAAGAACCGGGTATCACCCGCAAAGATTTACTTTTAAGCATCTATAAGGCTTTCAAGCTTCTGCTTAATCAGGTCGAAATTCAGCTGATCCACGTTCTCCCGCAGCCATGCCGCAAGGCCGCTGCAAGCTTCATATTCGTACTCGTCTATTTCCTTTATCGCCTTGTCCACGCCGTCCATATCATATAAATTGAAGGACTCCATAAAGCGCAATAATATATCCCTGTCCGGCTTACCTTTTCTCGGTTTCGGATTTTCGTCGGCGATTTTTTTAATAAGCAGTTCTATATCGCTTGCCAAACTGCCAACGTTCTCTATAAAACTCGCGTTGTGTTTGTCAACAAAATCGTAATCTCCTTTATTTGCCGCTTTTTCCAAGTCGTCCGCCATATTGCCTATCGAAATAGCGCCTATGCTGCGGCTTGAACCTTTTATTCCGTGAGCGACAATGGCGTAATCAGCCAATTTATCTTTATCGACCGTTTTGATTTTATCGAGCATGGAACCGATATTATCCGCATATGAACGCAGCACTTTAAAATATACTTCCTCGTCGCCGCCGAAACGTTTGACGCTGCCCGCGATATCCAGCCTTGAAATAGCTGCATTTAGAAGCGCCGTCCGTAGAGATTTGTTCCCGCTATCCGTATCTGGAACGCTCTCTTCTACTGCAGGCTGTTTTCCTTGATCTTTGTCCCGTACCCACCGCCTGATTATGTCATCAAGACGGGCGCTATCAATAGGTTTTGATATAAAAGCCTGAAAACCTTTGCTTAAAAACATTTGCTCGCTGCCGGAAATCGCATTGGCGGTACACGCGATAATTGGAATGTTTTTTGCGTAATCCGTACCAATCGCGCGAATATGACCAATCGCTTCTATACCGTCCATTTCCGGCATCATATGATCCATGAATATGGCGTTATATCTGACTTTACATTCACGGATGGCGTCAATGGCTTGCTGCCCGCTTGTCACGCAGTCTATTTGTTTCATGTTATAAGGTTTCATAATACCTCTTGCAACGTCAAGATTTGTAATGTTGTCATCCACTACAAGAACGCAGGCGTTTGGCAGCTTGGGGCGTACTTTCTTGGAATTGCTGCGGCGCTTATGGTCGGAATAACGGAAACTTCTTAGGTTGCTCACTACCTCTCGTCCTATTTGCTCGTCCGTTACAAATTTTTGCTTCAGCATTATTGTGAACTTACTGCCTTTACCGTATTCGCTTTCAACCGCAATGGAACCGCCCATCAACTCCACCATCTTTTTTGTAATGGGAAGGCCTAACCCTGTTCCCGTTATGTGGCGGTTTATTTGTGTATCCGCCTGATAAAATTCATCAAACAACGTGCTTATTTCTTCCGGTTTTATGCCAATGCCGGTATCCTTGACCCATACTGTCATACAGACCGTTTCTTCACTCTCGCGTTCACAGCGGACGCCAAGCTCCACTGCTCCTTCCCTTGTGAACTTAAACGCGTTTGAGAGCAGGTTGTTAAACAGTTGCTTGATGCGCAGATCGTCGCCATACAGATATGTAGGCAGCTTTTCGTCGATATCAAGGACGAACTTAATTGGTTTTTCACCTATGTACATAATGCTTTGCGTTACGGTGTCGTTCAACAAGCTGGGAATGTCATATTTGACCGGTACAAGTTCAAACCTTCCCGCTTCTATTTTTGAAATATCCAATATGTCGTTGACTGTGGAGAGCAGGAGTTCCCCGGCGCTACTGACCTTTTCTATGTTCAGCCGGGTTTCCTCGCTTACGGTTTCATCCTCGAGCGCCAGCGCGGTCAGCCCGATGACCGCGTTCAGCGGGGTGCGCATTTCATGGCTCATTTTAGCGAGAAAATCGCTCTTTGAATTGTTCGCGGACTTAAGGTTCAACAACATTTCATTGCGGATTAAAGCGCTTGCTATTAATAAGCTGCCGGAATACAGAGTGGATACTTCGTTATCTGAAAGCGTCTTTTCATTGTGCAGGTCGTCAAAGCCTACATACCCCCAAAATTCGTTGTTCAAAAATACCGGCGCCACAAAAAGCGACTTGACCCCGTGAGATTTAAGCTGAAGTTGTTCCTCCGGCGACATAAGGCTTATCGAAGTATTGATACATTTTCCATTAGATAATATTTCTTTCCAACCCGGTATGTTTTCGTCATATGATACATTTACGGCGGCGTCTCTGTTCATTGCGAATTCCTGACCGCCCGGCCAATCATAAACAAGATCGCAGAAGAGTTTCCCGTCAATGGTCTTGTTTTTCCATATACACACGCGATCGGCGTTAACCGCCTTGCCAATCATGTTCATACACTGCTGTAAATCATTTTCAAACCTGTCGTTTTCCGATTGCAGCAGAATGTTCGCCATCTGATTGACCGTACTGAGTAGTTTGGAATTACGCTCTATTTCGGCCATCATTCTTTTTTGTTCGCGCAAGTCGCGCACATACCCGGCAACAACATAATCGTTGTCATAAGCGATTCGCACGAGCGCAGTCTCAGTCGGCAACGGCGTACCGTCTTTCTTTTGATGCATCCACTCAAAGCTGCATGTACCATCTTCAAATGCTCTCGTTATATATCTGGCGGCCGCTTCAGCGGACAATTGCCCATCCGGTTGATACCGGGGCGAATAGTTATAAAAATTATCAATAAATTCCTGCCTGTTATCAAGCCCGAATAATCTGACAGTCCCCTCGTTACACCTGAAAATGTTGATGTTTCTATTAATCAGGCAGCCAGAAAGGGGCATCGCGTCAAGGAAAAGCTCCGCGCGATCGTGCGCTTCGCGGATTTCAGCTACTTGCGCGCCGCGTATCATAGCGTTTACCAGCATCAAGCCGGCGGAGCGTAAAATATCGACCTCGCTTTCCGTGTAATAACGCTCCTTTACACAATCGTTAAGACTGAATATTCCCCAGAAATTTCCTTGATGAAACAGGGGGATGGCAATTGTTGACACAATTCCAAAAGAATTTAAAAGGTTATATTCTTCCTGCGGCAGTTCCGCAATCGGACCGTTTATACACTCGCCGCGCAAAAACAATTCTTTCCATCTTTCGATATAAGGCGTCGCCGTTCCTGTGTCAACAGGCGACGCTTTAAGGCCTGTTTCGGATAACCATTTATGTTTAAGCGCAAAATGAAGGATATCGTTTATAACCTTATTCGACCAGATTTGGACGCAATCCGCCTCCAAATGCTTGCCAATAAATTCCATGCTATCCAGCAATGATTCCTCGAAGCGTTGTTCGACCGTCGGAGAAAGCAGCGCAGCCGCAACGCGATTTATTACATTGAGCAGATGGTCCCGTTTCTCGATATCGCACAGCATACGCTCCTGTTCGCGCAGGTCGCGCGTGTATCCAGCAATAACGTCCTCACCGCCGAATTTCACGCGTATAAGCGTTACTTCTGCGGGAACCGGCGTACCGTCCGGCATTTGAAAGGAAAACTTAACGACGCAGCTTCCTTCGGCATATGCTTTATTAAATAATCTCCAGGCCTCTTCAATGGAATTTTTCCCGTCCGGCTGATACTCGGGATAAGTCTCAAAATACCGCTCTATGTATTCCTGCTTATTCTTAAAATCAAATAATTGGGTGGCCTTCTTATTGCATTCAAAGAGCTCAAACATTCCGCTATTCGTTTTTTTCATTAAACGGCAGGCAAGAGGGGTAGCGTCCAATAGAACTTTTGTACGCTCATATTCATCTTCCAACCTCGCTGCCTGCGCGTTGACGGTTTCGTAGAGTTTTTCCAACTCTTTATTTTTCGCCTCTATATCCGTATTTTGCTCTTTTATTTTTTCAAACGGCTTAACCGCAAACCATGAAATGATAAAGGAAGCGATAAACCCTAACCCCAAAAACAGCAGGGAAGCAGATAACAACCCCTCTTGAATGCGGTTTGCGGGATTCTCGCCTAACGGGGCTGCAACGCCGATATACCATCCCAGATCGGATTCGCCTATATGTTTATAGATGCAGAAGCGTTCTTCTCCCATGAACATGTAAGAACCTGAATCAGGCTCTTTGCTTGAAATCATTTTCTTAAAAAAGTCAGCCGTTCTTTTCATTGACGGATCGTTTTTCGCTTCCTCAATGAAATTGTGCTGTTCATATACCAGATTCGTGCGGAAATTTGCGACGATCGTGCCCGTCTCGTCAACCATAAAGAGACTGCCGTTCTGCCATAATCTGTATTCGGAAAGAATATCGGCGAAATACAAGCCGGGAAAGGTCGCGGATAAGACCATATCATTTTCCATCGGCACAAATATGTGCATGATAAAAGAACCGTCTAACTCGCTATAATGCGGAGGGCATATCAGGCTTTCGCCTTCAAGCGTTTTTTGTACGAAATCGTTTTTACCAAAATGCGAATCATGAGGAATCGGTTCTCCGTAATTCATGACGAATCCGTTCCTGTCGTAAACGGTCAGCGAAGTAAACTCATGAAATTCACTTTCCTGCGTTCTCAAAATATCCATCATTGCCTCAATAGAATCCGCTTGGACAACACTCTTGGCAATAGAGACCGCGTCCGCCTTGAGCAATTTTATTCTAGTGATAATTAAATTTTCAGCAATGTCCAAGGCCATGGCCAACTCATTTTTCATCGTTACGGCTACAGCTTGACGGGTAAACGACAGGCTCGACAGATAATTAGCCGCCGTTATGGTAATAACAGTCAACATTATAATAAGCGTCGCTTTCAACCGCATCGACGTCAATGATTTTTTCAATTTTGCCCCCATATTTCATCCTCCCGTAAATAAGAAGCTCTCGGACGCGAAGCGCTAGAGGCGCGAAGCGTGAACTCCTTTCTGCGGCGTGCTTATGCTACAGATTATATCGGCGTTCCGCTTCGGTATCTGGAGGCCGGAAAATTGCTTCCGTATTTCTTTGATCTTGGGATTTGAGAAATTGAGAACCTGTCTTTTTTTACCACAATTCCAGGATTTTCTCTTTTTGAACTTCAATCGTCGCTACTTCGACTTTGGTCGAAGCGGTACGCCCGTAGGCGTCCATAACCGATACGCTATGCTCTCCGGGTGAGAGCGCGCAAAATAACGGAAGCACAGGGGAGGATTCTCCCGCGAAAATTCCGTCAACGAACCAATAAAGGCGTTCATACCCGCCTTCCGCCCTAAACGGAATTTTTTGCTTCTCCTCTGTGGCGGTTGAGATTATATACCTTCCGCCGGATATGGGGGAAACTATTTCAATTCCTGAGCGCTGCATTACCTTTTTCCCGCTGGATTCCAAAGCCATGAAATCAAGCTCCGGCGGCAACGTAGTAACGCGCGCTTCATCCCTTATCGAATGCAGGTCGCATGGCATCATGTTTGTAACGTTCTTTATTATCCATTCATTTCGAGTCGAAGGGCAAGCGATAACAGGCGGCTTGCCCGATAACGAACAGAGCTTTCTTTGTTCCAGCATGGCAGGGACATCGTACCATTCGCGGCTCCCGGCCAACGAAGTGATAAGCCTGAGCGTTTTAAAAGCCGCAGGCGCCGCAATATTCAGGCCGATAAGCATGTCCCAGCTCATTCCGCTCGGGTCTCCAAACCACACGGCAATGGTGTACTGCGGCGTCCATGCAACAGTCCACGCGTCCCGGAGCCCATATGAGGTTCCCGTTTTGAAGGCGACCTTCATACCTTCAAATTGCAGCGATTCCCGCTCAATAAAGGACAGCCGCCTCGTATCGCTCAATATATCTGAGATGAGCCACGCGGATTCTAAGCTGAATATTTGCTTTGAGATGGAATCGTTTCCCTGACTCAAAGACGGAATGAACCTTGAAGCGTAATACTTTTCGCCGCCGCTCGCTATTACAGAATAAGCCTCAAGCAGTTCCGACAGCTTTATGTCGCAGCCGCCAAGTATCAGGGAGTCGCCATAATAGCTTGCGTTTCTCGTGAGCGAATCAAGTCCGGCGTTGCGCATCAGCTCAAGCACCGTCTCCTGATTGGCGAGCCTTAATACCCGGACGGAAGGGGCGTTCAATGAATCGGCGAGGGCTACCCTTGCGGATACCGCCCCGCGGTACGTTAAGTCAAAATTTCTTGGAGCTCTGCCGGAAAACGCTATGGGAGTATCGGACAAAAGTGAGCCGGGCGTGATTTTCCCCGCGTCAAAAGCGGCAATCCACGCAAAAGGCTTAATAGCGGAGCCGGGCGAACGGAGAGCCACGCCGCAATCCACCCATGCGCCCGGGACAGTTTTTTCAGGCTCGTTTCCTCCCAAATTGAACCTTGCATTTCCCACCCATCCCACAAGCTGCTTCGCGCGATTATCAATAATGCCCGCCGCTGCGGTTATGTTTTGAGGCAGCGCGACAACGGAGCTGCGCAGGGTATTCTCAAGCGCAGTTTGAATATTAAGGTCAAGCCCTGAGTTAATCCTTCCATATACGGATTTATCCTGTGACAGCAGGGAATCATACTCCGACAACAGCCTCTGCGAATAATGATACGCCCTCAATGGCAAGGAACGCTTTACAGCAGGGATTCTCTCAGCAAGCGCAAGCAGCGCCTGTTCTTCAGTGAACACGCCCACTTCCAGAAGATGTGCTATAACAGCGTTACGCCTTGCCAAGGCGTCGTCAGGTCGAGTATCCGGGCGAAAGCGGGTAGGCGCTTTCAACATGCCAACGAGCAAACACGCCTCCCCCGGCGACATCATAGCGGCGCTTTTCCCGAAATAAACGCGCGAAGCCGCTTCAACGCCACGTATATTACCTCCGAGCGGCGCGCGGTTCAGATAGATTTCAAGGATCTTATCCTTCGGGAGTTGACTGTCTAATTTGATAGCCTGTACGAATTCAATCAATTTGGTGTAAATACCTCTGTTCCTTGTTCGCTTATCAGTTATCGAGAGCCTTACCGCCTGACAGGTAATTGTGGAAGCGCCTGAAACTATTTTTTTCGCCGTTATATTTTGATATATCGCGCGGGCGATGCTCAGGAAATCTATCCCAAAATGCGAATAAAAACGTTTATCCTCAACTCCGACGGCAACAATGGGCAGCCACTTTCCCATCTGTTCAAGCGGCACGGGTATAGACCACTCGGACTCGCTAGACAGCCTCACATGAAAAAGGCTCCCGTTGCGGTCATAAATTGACGGCGAAGTTATAGATTGAAGGTCTGTAACTTCATGCAACGGCAGAGGGACGCTTCTCCAAAACCACGCGCCCGCAAGAAAGAGAATTATGATTATTGCTATGAATACAAAAATAAATTTCTTTTTCATCAAGAGCGTTTCCTTTTTTTCAATTATATGCTTTTGAAAATCATTAGAGTTTTCAACTGAACGCATCATTCGGCACAAATCCTGAATATCATTTGACAAAAATAGTTTAAAGTGGTAATAATATACAACATAAGCCCGCCATGAGAGGGAAAGGCGAGCTTAGAAATAGGCTGCCAATTGAGGGATTGTGACCCTCAACTGGACTTACGCCCAACTGAGAGTATTAACGCTTTAGAATAATGCGGATGATTTCCGCAATGACTCGTATAAGTCTTTCGGTGGCTTCTACGAGTCTTGTTATTTTATCTATCACGCTATCACCCCCTTTCCGGGGGTGTTCCCCTTAACAGCTTCACCAGCGGATCCGCCGGAGCCCTCTCAATTGTTATTATAGTTGCTTAGTGGCTATAGTCAATACGGATATCAGGCGACAAAACAAAGTATTTAAACTATGTTTCATAATAGTAGAGTATTATTAACCAGAATTCCTGAAAAAGAATAATGAAATAATTTCGTTGACATATGACATACAATAATGTATACATAGTTGAATAAAAGAAAATAGGAGGCGGAAGAATGAATTTTTTTGCAGCGAGAGACTTACGGACGCAACCGAAGAATATTTGGAACAGTTTGCAAACCGAGGGTGAAGTTGTTATCACTAACAATGGACATCCAACGGCTTTAATGCTGGATATAAGTGGGGAAAACTTCGAGGAAGTTATCAAAGCTGTTCGTCAGGCAAAAGCGATGATCGCATTTAATGGAATGCGGAAGAAAGCAGCCATAAAAGGTTTCATGTCGGACGAAGAAATAGAAAACGAAATAGCGGCTTATCGGAAAGAAAAGAGTGAGCGTTAAATGCTGGTAGTTGTAGACACAAATGTCCTTGTCTCGGCTTTTTGGTCAAAAGACGGCGCCCCGGCAAGAATTTTAGCGCTTATCCAGAATGGTCGCCTCACGCCTTGTTATGACGCCCGCGTTCTGTCGGAATACCGAGAGGTGCTTTTGCGCTCGAAGTTCGGTTTTGCAGAATGGGAAGTAAGCGGAATCCTGTCCCAAATTGAAAATGACGGAATGTCAGTCGTCCCTTGCCCTTCAGACGCACATTTCGTCGACGAAGACGACAGAAAATTCTTTGAAGTTGCGAAACACTGCAACGCCGTGCTTATCACGGGAAATTTGAAACATTTTCCAAAAGACGACCTTGTTCAGTCCGTGACGGGTTTCTTGTCCTCATTGCAGGAATAAATTCGTTATACAACTTTACGACAAAAGAGTTTTAAATGATAAAAAATACAATGATTATTAATATAATAATTAAAAAATATTTTGTAATAACTCAGTATTTTATGATAAAGTATTAAAAATATACTCGTTGGAAAGGAGGATTAATATGATTCAAAAAATATACTATTTGGAAAGGAGGGACAATATGAACCAAAAAGATATCCACGAAGTATACAAAAACGACAATTTCCTTTACGCGATTCGTTACACAATGGAGCTTTTTGGAGGAAAATGGAAATTGCCTATTCTTTGTATACTCATTTCCGGTGATCCGGTTCGTTTCAGCACGATCAAGCGCAAACTGACCGGTATAACTAACATGATGCTTTCACAATCTCTCAAAGATTTAGAATTAAAGCGCATGGTTCACCGGGAACAATTTAATGAAGTGCCTCTTCGCGTGGAATATAAACTCACGCCAAAGGGGAAAGACATCCTTAAAGCGCTTGGAAACCTGGCGGAATGGGGAGCGGATGTTTTGGGTAAAGAAACAGGCTGTACAGCTTACTGCGGAAAATGATAGAAATTTGTATGATTATAAATTTTTCATATTATTTATGATATATATTATAAAACAATTTATATTGACTTGAATTCATTTTTTTGTAATAATTTATTATAGCTCTTATCGAGAGAGGTGGAGGGACTGGCCCTATGAAGCCCGGCAACCTGTTTGAATCAGGTGCCAATACCTGCGGCTAAGATTAATTTCTTAGTTGGGTGATGAGAGAGAAGGTAGACGTCATGGAAAAATGCGCGCTCTTCTCTTTCGAGGAGAGTGCTTTTTTTATGGATACAAAAAAATCAAAGGAGGTTTCATGATGGAAAAAGAGAGATTTTTATTCTCGTCCGAGTCCGTAACTGAAGGACATCCCGACAAAGTGGCAGATCAGATTTCCGATGGAGTTCTTGACGCTATTCTTACAAAAGACCCGATGGGACGCGTCGCATGCGAGACGCTCTGCACTACCGGGCTTGTGGTTGTTTCAGGTGAAATATCGACCAAGACATACGTTGACATTCCGAAACTCGTGCGGGATATAATTAAGGGAATCGGATATACACGCGCAAAGTACGGATTTGACGGGGATACATGCGCTGTCATAACCTCTATAGATGAACAGTCCGGAGACATAGCGTTAGGCGTCGACAACGCCTACGAAGTCAGGGATAAAAACCTGAGTGAAGCCGATATAGCTAAAATTGGCGCGGGCGATCAGGGAATGATGTTCGGCTATGCGTGCAATGAAACCGAAGAGTACATGCCGATGCCTATTGCCCTCGCGCACAAAATGGCGCGGCAGCTTTCAAAGACGCGTAAGGACGGAACGATTCCTTTTCTGCTCCCTGACGGAAAAACACAGATAACGCTCGAATATGAGAATAATAAAGCTGTACACGTGAACACAATTGTGGTCTCATCCCAGCATCACCCGGAGATAACACATGAAGAAATACGCGCAAACGTCATAGAACATGTAATAATGCCGGTAATTCCTCATAACTTAATAGATGATAAGACTAAAATATTTGTAAATCCAACCGGAAGGTTCGTGAAAGGCGGCCCCATGGCGGATACCGGGCTAACAGGACGCAAGATAATTGTGGATACCTACGGCGGATGGGTACCGCACGGCGGCGGAGCGTTTTCCGGAAAAGACGCGACAAAAGTTGACCGCAGCGGCGCCTACATGGCGCGATACGCTGCAAAAAATATCGTCGCTGCGGGGCTTGCGGACAAATGTCAAATTCAGGTAGCTTACGCTATTGGAGTCGCCGAACCTGTATCAATAATGGCGAGCACTTTTGGGACGGGGAAAATACCGAACTCTAAAATAGTAGAGCTTCTAAGAAAGCACTTTGATTTCAGACCGGCGGCAATAATCCGCGACCTTGAGCTTCGTAGCCCTCAATTCAAAAGGCTTGCGGCTTACGGACACATCGGAAGAATAGATCTAGACCCGCTTCCAAACTGGGAAAAAACGGACAGAGTTGAAGCCTTGCTTAAAGACAGGGGTTAAAGACAGGGATTAGGGATTAGGGAATAGGGATTAGAAAAGACAAAGACAAAAGACAAAGACAAAGACAAAGACAAAAACAAAAGACTTGGGGCTGTAACAAAATATGATTGAGAATTTTATCTTTTGATTCAGCCCCATTTTTGCTTTTCTTGTCACTTTCTTAAATTTTCCATTATTTAATTTGTTCCCACTGCGCGTACAGCGTTACGTTACCCGAAAGAGTCATCGCGCGCCCCCCTGCTTTGTAGGTTTCTCCTGTTCCGTCAGGCTTAGTGTTCCAGCCGGTGAAATAATAACCCGAGCGATACATTGCGTGCTGACCGCTCAGCGTCACGCTGCTTCCGGATTGGTCAAACGGCTTTGTTCCGCTGCCGCCGTTGATGTTATATGTGAGCGTATAAATGCGCGCCCACTGTGCGTATAGCGTCATATTACCCGTCAGGGTAATAGTCTGACCGGCCGCGTAAGGCGTTCCGCTGCCGTCCGACTTGGTGTTCCAGCCGGTGAAGATATGGCCCGAGCGATACATTCCGTACTGACCGCTCAGCGTCACACTGCCGCCCTTCTGGTCCGCAGGCTTCGTCCCGTTGCCGCCGCCCGCGTTGTATGTCAATGTAAACGTATTGCTGTCTACCTGCTTCCATTTTGCGTACAACGAAATGTTGGCTGAAAGGGTAAGAGAAGCTCCGGGCTGATATGTCGTACCGTTCCCGTTTGATTGGGTGTTCCAACCGTCGAAGTCATAGCCGCTTCGAACTAAATTACCTTGTCCGCTTATAATAACTGTTCCGCCAGTCTGATCCGCTGGTTTCGTTCCGCTGCCGCCATTGGCGTTGTAAGTTAGCGTATAAATTCGATTCCATTTCGCGTACAACGTCATATTTGCCTTAAGGGTAATCTTGTCTCCTGCTTGATAAGTCGTACCGCTGCCGCTTGAATTGGTATTCCATCCAGCGAATACGTAATTGCTGCGAGTTAAATTGCCCTGTCCGCTCACTGTAACCGTACCGCCCTGCTGATCAGCAGGTTTCGTCCCGCTGCCGCTGTTTACGTTGTATGTGAGCGTATACCTGCCCCAATTGGCCGTTACCGCGACATTGCTTGAGGGCATCGTGAACGTCGTCCTCGTTTCCTCCGCGTTGGCAAAAGCCACAACGGGCGTCGATGTCCAACCGTTGAAAGAGTACCCCGTTCGCTCGCCCGCTGATACAGAAACCCTGTCGCCCGCTGAGTAACTGCCCGCGCCTGTCGGCGTTGCATAGCTGCCGCTGACCGTCACGGCGTATGCTGAGGATTTGACCGTAAAGCTCACTTCAAATGATTTCGATACGTTGGTGTTTGATACCGTTACCGTAGCTGAATGTGTCCCCGCCGCAAGGCCGGTCTTTGGCGCAACGGTAAAAGTATCGGCGCCGCCAATGGCAATGTTGCTGATGGATGTCTTGGACAGCGTGAACGCGTCCGCATTCTTACCCGATAGCGCTATTGTCAATCTACCCGTTTCGATAGTTCCTATGTTGCTCACCGTTGCCGTTAAAGCTTTCTGAGAACCATAGCCTACATTCGCTTCGGGGAAGGCGTAAGTCCCGCTCTCGCTCAGCGATATATCGACGCCCGTCGGCTTCACAGAAGGGTCGAAGGTAACGCATATGTTGTTCACCTGTCTCTCTATCCAGCTGGGCTGCCCGTTTGCCACGTACGGGAAGCTGACGTACACGCGCATGTTGGTAATTGCGCGTACCTGGGTAATTTTGTTGTAATTGACCTTCCCGTCGGCACCCTGTCCTACTGTAACGATGCCGTAATACCTGCCGGCGTTGTCGTTATCAACAAACGTGCTTGTGTTCGTATTGGCGAACTTCATATACACGTCCGTTCCGGTTCCGGCAACGCCGGGCAGGTTCTCAAAATACCGGCGTATGTCGCTGCTTATTACGTCCAAAGTGAGCGGTTTGCCGCTTGAACCTTTGTTCGCTGTATTATTGACAACATTGAACACAGAGACTTGCGCGCTCAAGGCGGATTCGCGCGCGGCGTAATTCGCTTTGGCTTTGGTCAGATCCGGCGTGGTCGCGGCAGTTAAGCGCGCACCTCCTGATATGTTTTCTTTAGGCGTGAAGTCGCCGTTTGTCAGGCTCGACACCGGCAACGCGGAGAGGACTTGACCGCTCGTATCCCCCGACGGCCTTCCGGACGGCCCGCCGTAGTACGCGTTATTCGTGTAAGTAATCGTACCGCCGTTGCCCGTGACATACGGAACATTCCCCGTCGTCATTATAATATTGTTTTTGACGGTATAGGGGCCTGAGCCGGCGTTGCGTTCAATGCCGCAACCGGCCTTCTGATACACGGTATTGTTCTCGACCAATATATCAAGCGCGCCGTTTTGTCCGCCCAGCAGGATGCCGCCGCTCTCGTTGTAGGCAACGACGTTGTTACGAACGATGATGCCGGACGGCCTGAAACTTGAACCGTTTTCTGTTCCTATCTCGATGCCGTAATCGGAAGCAACAACATAGTTGTTTTCGATCACGATATCTTTTCCGCCGTCGACATATATGCCGTCCGCGCCGCCGCCATTGCTGAATGCAAGGTTTCCGTGGCAAGTGTTGTTAATAACGATGTTGCCGACGATGAGTCCGTTGCGCGCGCGGTCGAGAGCCGAACTGCCGGATCTGCCTTCGCCGCCGATAGCTGTGATAGCGATGTTGTTGTTGTCATGCACATAGTTGTTGATTACTTTCCAATCCTTGGTGTTGCCGGTTACTGCGATTGCTTCGGCATAGCCCAATTTGCAGTTATAGACCTCGTTGCCTTCTATTAGCAAATTGCTGATGGCTTTGGATTCAGAGCCGCCATAACCATAAACCGCTATACCGTGCGCGCACGGCCCGCCTTCGCTGACGGCCTGATAATGGAAGGTTTCCCCGTCGATGTTGTATACCTTGTTGTTGACTATTTGCACGCCCACAGAGCCGTTATAGGCATCGATATGGATACCGCTGTTGATATTCCATCCTGTGGTTGGCGAATAGTTGTTGCAGATCTCCATATTTTCAATGCGGACATAGCTTCGGTCGCTCATATACACCATATAGTTGCCGGCGCCGTTCTTTGAGTTGATTCCCGTTCCGTCCAATATGACGCGTTTGCCTTCCGCCCCCTTGATTGTGACGTAGTTACTCGCGGTACCCGAAACGCCTATGGTAATTTTCTCATTGTACACGCCCTCGCCGATGATAAGGGTCTTACCCGCCGAGAGCTTGCCGACGCCGAACTGGATTGTGCCCCAAGGCTTCGACGAGGAGCCGTCGCCAGCGGCGTTGCTTCCGGTTTTGGCGACATAGTAAGCGCTGTCTGCCGCTGACGCTGACGCCGAGAACACTATCGTGAGCGACAGGATCGTTGTTATGAATATCAGCAGCCCTAATAAACGCGAAGTACATTTTTTTCCGGTTTTCATAATAATATCCTCCCTCACATTCTTATCGAATTTGTTCCCATTGGGCAAAGAGCGTTACGTTCCCCGTAAGGTTAATCTCTTGCCCGGCGCGGTAAGCCGTGCCTCTGCCGTTTGACTGGGTATTCCAGCCGGTGAATATGTATCCTGAGCGATATAACCCGAGCTGGTCGCTCACCGTCGCGCTGCCGCCTGAATTATCTAAAGGTTTCGTTCCGCTGCCGTTATTGGCGTCGTATTTCAACGTATAAGGTTGTTTCCATTGGGCGTACAGCGTTATGTCGCCCGTAAGTTCAATCACATCTCCGGGCTGATAAGCCTCGCCATTGCCGTTTGATCGCGTATTCCAGCCGGTGAAGATTTGAGCTGATCGATACAGTCCGTACTGTTCGCTCACCGTCACGCTGCCGCCCGCCTGGTCGGCGGGTTTTGTCCCGCTGCCGTTGTTGGCGTTGTAGATCAGATTGTACTTTTCTTCTTTCGCTTCGATTTTCGCGAACTTGATATCATTGGAAATGACAAATTCTGCGGGAGGATATACGTTCCCCGCACCGCCCGGGTCACTGTTCGCGGTATTTGTCCACCAGGCGTACTCCGAGGAGAGCAGAATAGTACAGTCGGAACCGGTCGCTCCATATTCCGGATCCCATGGCAAGAACCCGTTTCTAAAGCCCAAGCCGCCGACTCCGCCGCCGATTGCTGCGCCGCTCGTCGAAGATGCTGTGAACAAGCCTCCTTTGATCGTAACGTCGCCTCCGTCGCCTCCGTCGCCTCCGTCGCTTGATGATCCTGAGTCGGTCGGTCCATGCGGCCCGGTATGTCCGGGGTTGCCTCCTTTACCTCCGTCGCCGCCGCCTATAGCCACGCCATTATATGATGAGGCAACGACAACTCCTCCTCTGATCGTAAAGGCGCCTTCATTGCCCCCTTTACCTCCGTCGCCGCCGCCGCCGCCATTTCCAAATAAAACGCCGTCGCCTCCTCTGCCGCCATTTCCAGCGATACCGCCGCCTATACCTGTTCCGTTTACGCTATTGGCTATAACGCTTCCGCCATTGATAGCAACGTTACCGCCGCCGCCACCGGCGCCGCCCATACCGCCAACGTAGCTGTCTTCACCGCCGCCGCCGCCGTTGCCGCCGCTGCCGCCGCCGATACCTGCGCCGTTTGTGCTGTTAGCTGTAACGTTTCCGCTGTTAATGACCACAGTGCCGCCGCTGCCGCCGGGTTCGCCGGGATTTCCTTCTCTAACGCTGATTTTGCCGTCGCCGCCTCTGCGGCCGCCGATACCTGCAGCGTCAGCGCCGCCCTTAACGTTGAGACTTGCCGCGCCCTTGCCCGCTTCAATTGTCAGATAGGCGCCGGTAGTCTCGATGCCCGGGAGGCTGTCGTTTAGCGAGATTATTGTGTTGGCGCCGTCAAGCGTCATCAGCACATGCGCGCCGGGGCTCAGCGCAATCGGCGCGTCATCGAAAAATTCCATGTACACATTGTCCAGAACAACGCGCAGAGGCTTGGCCTCCGTCCCGCCGTTTATTACAACACAATTTTCAATTTCTTCAGTTATGGTGTAAACGCCCCCGCTGTAGCTCCATCCAACTCCGCCGGATAGCGGGTTGTTGTCGGTGAATTCGATGAGGGATCTAACTGAAATTGTGAAATCTTTGGCGTAAGCTATGCCAATAGTCCGACCGCTCTCTATGGTAGCCGTGACCACTACCGTGCCCGTACCGGTAGCGCGAAGGGTATTGCCTGTTATCGCAGCGCCGGTGTTGCCTGCGTTCTTAACGCTCCACACGATATTCTTGTAGGTAGCTTTTTCAGGAACCACCGTGCCGCTGAGCGTTAAAGGCGTTCCGGGCGTGGTTTTTGTTGGCACTTCTACGATATTCGTTACCGGATTATGCAGAACCGTGAAACTCACGTCAAACGACCGCGCTTCAACCAGCGAGCCGGAAACAGTCACCGTCGCCGTGTAATTCCCCATGTTTAAACCTGTTATCGGAACAACGCTAAATATATCGGATTTACTGAATTCTATGCTGTCGATTTTTGTTTTGGAGAGTCTGAATGCTGACGGATCTTTACCTGAAAGAGCCACATCCAAAATACCCGTTGGCATTTGGCCGATGTTTCTCACCGTAACAAGTCCTGGCAGCTGTTCGTAATAGCCTGTAGCAGCATCGTGGAAAGTATACTTCCCGGTAATATTCAACGATATAGCATTTATGCCTTGTACTGTATAACTTACGTTAAAAGACTGCGCAATAACGTTTCCACCGGATACCGTTACGGTCGCCGTATATGTCCCTGCGGGAAGATTGCGGCCATCAACGGGCGTAATGGTGAACGTATCGGATTTACCGAATGCGATGCTGCCGATTGTTGTTTTGGAAAGCGTAAATGCTTCTGTTGTTCCCGATAGATTGACGGTCAGATTACCCGTCGGCTGACCTCCGATGTTGCTCACTGTGACGATTCTTCCCGCTGGCGCCGGCTCGCTTTCCGTGGCGTCGGGGAATGTTATTGTCCCTATTTCGCTCAGCGACATACGGTAATGAGGAAGCACGGCTATTCGCTTAAACTTGGTATCTTGGGGTTCAGCAATCCATGTTGGAGGATATGCAATTCCCGAGCCGCCTGGGTCGCTAGGAGAGGTACTGCACCACCAAGTGAACGTGGAAGGATAGTACTCTAATCTATATGAGGCTAACTGATACTGTGACTTGGCCGTTGTTACACCGCCACGATAATATATGTCTGCGCCTTCGCCCCAATCGCCAGATTTGCCATTCCTAATCGAGCCCCAACCGCCCGAACCGGGTGTGCCGCAACCGATACCATCACCGTTATTAGCGCTGGCTGTAAGGGTTCCGCCATAAATATAGACAGTTCCGCCATTGCCACCGTCACCGCCGTTTTCGCCGGTAAACAGCCCGCTTGCGCCATTACCGCCCCGACCTCCGCCGATGGCTGCGCTTCTTTCGCCGCTGCTTGCCGAAACGGTTCCTTCGTAGATGATTACAGTCCCGCCGTGACCGCCTCGACCGCCGGTTTCCCAAGTTGCTGGCCCGCTTGAGCTGCGACCGGCGCCGCCGCCGATGGCTGCTGCGCAACCGGCGTAAACCGAAATAATCCCTCCATTAATTACTAAAGTTCCAGCTTCGGCGCCCCTGCTACCCTCTCCGGCGCCTCCATTGCCTCCGATGCCCGCGCCGTCATACGCGCTGACATTAAGGCTGGCTTTCGATTCTATAGCTTCAATTGTTAAGTGCGCGTCTGTGTTTCTAATGCCGGCGTAATGGTTACCCGCCGTAATATAGTTTGCACCTTCCAAAGTCAAAACCACGTACCCGTTTATTATTATGGGGTTGGCAGCGCCGATATTGAAATTTGCATATTGAAGTTTGACCCGCCTAGGCGCACTTGCTGAGCCGCCGTTAATGACGACCCTTTTTGAAGTGGTTGAGCCTTTTATTGTAACGTCTCCGTTGACTGTGTATACATTATCGCCGTATGTCCAACCGATTCCATAATCAGCGGGGTTGGTCTCCGATAAGTTAATTTCGTTGCTGCCGCTGAATCTCCCCATGCCGAAACTGGTTGTTCCGCTCCCGCTGTTCCATGTGATGTTGCTTAACGTTACGCCTGAAGGCGTGTTTTGATTCGGCGGAGTCAGATTGTTGGTGAAGGCGCTGTATAGCCCGCTGGAAGGGTCGCTTGAGTGTGAAAACTCTTTTTTTGTTACCCCCCACAAGTCGTCGATGTCGCCTTGGTCCCAGTTATATGAATATATTACTTGTTGCATGTTTTGTATCCCGCCGTGCGCCTCCTCAATTCCGGCGCGCATATGTGTTGGTTTATCGTTTATCCGTTCAAGCGGTACGCTTTCGTCGATATGATATACAAGTAACCCGCCGCTAGTTGAATTGGAAAAGTAGTTCATCCGATAAAATGCTCCACGGTCATAATTGTCGTTGGAACCATACTTTCTCTGCTGTAATAAGAAATACTGTCTACTGTTTACGTTATTTCTTAATATATATATATCGTTGTGCGATTTTATCGTGGTAGTTTCAGCAGTATTGGCAGTACCTGGCGTTACTAACCCCGATCTGACCATGTTGTATGCGTCCACATAAGCGGGCGATCCTCCTCTGGAAACGCCTGCTTTTTCGCCCCAATTACCCTGCGCCATAAGCGACCAGAGCCCTTGACCTGAAGACTTTGAACCGGTAAAATCTCCGTAATCATACGTATCTTGAAAACCATACCCTGAATGACCAAGTTCGTGGCAGATAACACCGATGGTCAACATATCGTTGACAGTATTGCCGGAAGTTCTGTGAAACGCGCCCTGCCCAAAATATGTGGCTATTTTCACACCGTTAGTATAGCTTGGAGAAGGAGTGCTGGCTGTCGATACACCCCAGAAATTGGGGGTTGTAGGGTTCGATACTGACGCCTCATATCCGTCGACAATAAAGCCAATTGATAATTCCGTCGTTTCCAAAATGCCATTGTTATTTTTATCGAAATTTTTCAGATTTACGAGTCCTTGAGAACATGCCGTTATTATCGCATTTGACATAAGCTCTCTTCTGGGGTTCTGTTGGTTTACAGGATTCGTATGCCTACCTGGCAAGGTAACTTCAATGACTCCCTGCATTCCGTTTAATGGGTTACTTACGGTTGCGGGTATAATAACGTCTTCATTTGCGCCAATCAGCTCCTTATAATAACTGTTCACAGAATTTGTGGACGGATTGAAAACAAGATTATAGATTAAATCGCCCGTAAGTTTCGGAGTGTAAATGCCGGTTCTGTCCGACCAAGTGACATGGATAATAAGCACGTTGCGCTTCAAAGCGGATACGTTTGTTTGGATGGGAGGAATGTTAGAAGAAAAATCTAAACCTGAAAACGAAATGCTTTTTATCAACGATTCCCTCGCAGTTAACTCTTCTTGGCGCGTCTCGTTTGCCCTTTCCCTGACTCTTTGATGTACGTCTCCGCCTCTTGTCCTTGCGCCTCTCCTTGAACCTGAGCCGTCGTAACTAATGGGAAGTTCAGCGCGAGCAACGTTATTACCAACGAGTTCTCCTGTGGAAACCGGGCCGTCTTCCGTCCACTCAGCATAACAACATCCATTCATTTCGTCGTCGAAAACAATAAGGTTGCCTTCAGCGTCTTCCGACCATCCGAGAAATTCGTCTCCTTTTGTGAAAACTTGAATAATCGTTCCATCCGGTTGCTTGAACGATACAGGATCCGGACACGCCGGTACTGCATGGACAGCGGCACTTTGTGATAATACCCATAACAAAACAATACATACATAAATCTTTGTTTTATTCCTCTGTAGCATAATTTAACCTCCTCCTGTTGTTAATATATAACCTAAATTCTGTTGATATTTATAGTATACAAAAAGCTATTATTAAATGCTATTAATACTGTAATAGGTTAAGCGGTACACCTAAAGAAGACAGTATTGTTTTTTGCATCTTAGTCAACGGAATAAGAATTTTTGTTA
>Ga0082212_10002508_pt1 | contig 26722 bp, 24 predicted proteins | sample TergutNt197P3_FD_71548 | JGI IMG/M metagenome (GOLD analysis project Ga0082212, IMG submission 71548) | Neocapritermes taracua P3 segment gut microbial communities from Petit-Saut dam, French Guiana - Nt197 P3 | ecosystem: Host-associated > Arthropoda: Insects > Digestive system > Gut ...
GGTTGCAACTAATACGCGTTACCATTGGTTTAAATTCCCTTTCATTAAACAAAGCCGCGAAGAATTATACGACTTGCAAAATGATCCTGCCGAATCAGCCAATCTCGCGAAAAAACCCGAATATACTGATATGTGTTTGAAATTCAAAAAACAGCTTGCGGACTGGATGAAAGAAACAAGCGATCCGTTATTAAACGGACCGATGCCGAGCCCGTACCATCTGCGCATCTCCGCAGAAATGAAAGAACTGGCGGACAAATAAATAATGCGAATCACGAGTAAAAACGCACTCTCTCGTAAAAGCCCCCTTTTGAAAGGGGGTGGCGCGCGAGAACCTGACCAAACCGTTGAAAACAGCGTAAAATCCGCGTGACGGGGGTTTGCGCCCTTTACGCCGACGTGACATCAAAAGACGCAAACCCCCGCGACTGCGGTCGCACCCCCTTTCAAAAGGGAGCTTGGGGAAAACAACGGATATATTGACTTTTTAAACGCCGGGTTAAAAAAATGCGTATCGAAACTGCATTTTATCGCGTCAAGAGCCTTCGGGACAGGCGGCGTGGTTTTAAAGCCTTATCTTTACGGAAACGCCGTTTATACCGATATTATCCCGCAGAACCGTTTCTTTATTGCCGAACGCCACGGCGAAATCATCACAAAAGCCGGCTTTATCGCCGACTTTTTTGTTGACGCTGGCAACGAAAACAAATCTGGCAAAACAAAAAAATACATCAGGATCGAGTATCATTCCCTCGCTCCCGACGGAACGTACTCAATCGAAAACAAAGCCGTATTGATTTACGACGAATCGCAACCGCGTAAGGACGGTCCCGTTTGCTTGCCCGTTAAATTGTCTGAAACGCCGTGGGCTGACATTCCCCCGGCTGTTTCCGTATCCAACGTCAGTCAAATGCTGTTTGCTTTCGTCAGATGCCCCGCAGACAACAAAAAATCCGATCTTGCCGGCGGCGCTTACGGCGTGCCGATAACCTACGGTCAGGACAAACTGATTAAAATGATTCTTGATTTACTCGGCGAGATACCGGACGAATACAGAAATAAAAAAGCGTTTATCGGGGCGGACGATTTATTATTCGACAAAGACAACAGACTGCCTGAAAGCGGGTTATATAAGTTATTCAGGTCAGGCGGGGGAATCGACAAGCAGTCTTTCTGGGAGATATTTTCCCCGGAAATACGGCACGCGTCTTATTTCGAGGGTCTCGACTATCTATTCGGACTGCTTGAAAAGGCAGTCTCGGTTAATAAAGGCATACTGACTGATTTAACTGTCTCAAACGCTACGGCGACGGCGATAAAACGCAGTACCCTTGACACGTTTTCTACCGTTTACGCTATGAGAAAAAATATAGAAGTCGCGGCAGAGCAATTAATATACGCGTTCGGAGTTATTTCGGACGCTTTTAATTTGTGCGGGAAAAGCACAAAAGATTACGAGATAAAATTTGACTGGGATTACGCGCTTCTTGAGGACAGCGCGGAAACGTGGAAACAGCTTTTAGAGGGATATAACGCAAGGGCTGTCGGTCTTGAGGAGTTGCGTATGTATCTTTTCAGCGAGGACAGGGAGACTGCGAAAGGGTTTGTGAAGAATAATATGCTGGGTGATGAAGAACGCAAACCCCCGTTGGGCACAGGGAATGAAGAAAATGAACGGAATCCCCCCTGTCGCTGCGGCGACATCCCCCCTTTAGCAAGGGAGGCATGGGAGTAGGAACGCAAATCCCCGCCGTCTGCGGACGGCACCCCCTTTGCGAAAGGGGGCATGGGAAAATAATTACAAGAAAGGAGAAAAATTAACAATGAACGCAGAAAATTTAAAAGAAAGAGCGAAATTGTCCGGCTGTGATTTGACAGACGGGCAAATTTTATTCATGCTCGCCGAACTTGAAAAAGAACAGGCTTTTAATTTATATTTCCGTGAAAACAGCTTGGATTTTGTTAACGAAAGAACACGGGAAAGTATATTATCGGATTATGAAAATCTGATAATTAATCCGGAAAACAAAGACAAAAAGTTTGACGAACTTATTGATTCTTTAGTCAAAGACGAAACCGGAGAGTTTATCTGGGATTTGTTTACCCCGGAATCGGGGAAAAAAAACAGCCTTAATATTTACGGCGATGATTTGACTAAACTTGACGTTACAAAAATATTGCCGCCGTTAGGCAATACGGACGGTTCTGAGTTAAATTTAAACGGGAATAATCCGTTTGACAAAGACAACTGGAATATGGCTATGCAGTCGAAGATATATAAAGAAAACCCGGAAATCGCGAAGTATCTCGCGGCTGCGGCGGCAGGGAAATAGGGGTAAGAATCCCCCCTGTCGCTGCGGCAGGGAAAGAGGGAACACGAATCCCCCCTGTCGCTGCGGCGACATCCCCCCTTTAGCAAGGGGGGCATGGGAAGTTGGGGAAAACCCCTCCACCGCCTACGGCGGTCCCCCTCCCCTTTCAGGGGAGGCAAAGAATTTGAACCAAACCTCCCATGAAAGAGGAGGCGTCGCGTAGCGACGGAGGGGTTATTTAATAATTAAACATAAAATAAAAATAATAATAAAAATAAAAAAGGAGAAATTTTTTTATGGCAAAAACAAAAATAGCGGATTTAATCGTGCCGGAGCTTTTCGCGCCGTACGTTATAAATCAAACAAAAGAATTATCGGCTCTGTTAAACAGCGGTATAGCGCAAAGCAATCCGCTTCTTGATTCGCTTATCGAAAAGGGCGGCAAAATGGTTAATATGCCGTTCATGAAAGCGTTGACGGGTTCGGACGAAGTTTTGAGCGATGCTGACCCGCTTGTCCCTGAGAAAATCAGCGCGGACAAAGACGTTGCGCCTGTATTGATAAGAGGCAAGGCATGGAGCGCGAACGAACTCGCGGGTTCACTCGCGGGTAACGACCCGATGAGCGCAGCTGGTGAACAAATCGCGAAATGGTGGAACGTTCAGGAACAGAAAATTTTAATTGCGATATTGAACGGCATATTTGAAGATGCTCTGAAAGATTCGCATTGCAACGATATATCAGACGAAGAAGAAGACGGGGACGCAGTAATCAGCGCGAACGCTTTGCTTGATACGAAACAATTACTCGGCGACGCTGCGTCTGATTTGAAAGCTATCGCTATGCATTCGGCTGTGTTTACGGCTTTGCAGAAACAGAATCTTATCGAGTATATACCTAATTCTGAGGGAGTCGTGGAATTTCCAGCTTATCTGGGGTATAAAGTCATAGTTGACGACGGGATAGTGCCTGTTGAGGGAGTTTACAGTACGTATTTGTTCGCGGACGGAGTTTTCGGTAGAGGCGACGGCGTGCCGGATTCGCTTACGCCGATTGAAATGAGCCGCGACGCGCTGGCTTCTGACGACATACTTGTTTCAAGACGGGCGTTATGCCTGCACCCGTTGGGAGTATCATGGACAAACCCGGTGATAAGTTCGGCTACGCCGACCAATTCTGATTTGGCGGACGGTGACAACTGGGTAAAAGTCGCCGACGATAAGTCGATTGGGATTGCGATGTTAAAGCATAGGATTTAGGGGAACAGGGGGCGTATCCCCCTGCCCTGCGGGACATCCCCCTTTTGCGAAAGGGGGCTTGGGGTTAGTAGTGGCGGGGAGTTAGATTACGGGTGAACTGAGAGCAGACTCTGAATCCCTCCACCGCCTACGGCGGTCCCCCTCCCTTTAACAAGGGAGGCTTTACGGGAGAATACGCAAATTTTACGAAAATATTTATAAAATTTATTAATATATAAACGAGGTGAACAAGAAGATGGGTAATAAAACATATAATTACAGCGATTATTTAGATTGCAGTCATAATATAATCCCGGAAGAAGAATTTACAAGATATTCGGGTATGTCTGAAAAAACAATCAGACGGTTTGTGAAAAGTTTTAAGGTTAAGACTGACGAACATCCGGGGTGTGTATTTGAAATCGCGGATATTTTATACGCTGAAAATAATCAGTTGAACCGCCAGATAGCCGGATTTTCCAACGAAAATTACAGGGAAAATTATTTTGAGGGAAATAATCTGACCGCAAACGAAAAAATATGGGAAGTTATCAGATTATATTTTACTAATCAGGAGTTATACAGAGGAATATAAAAGGGGTGAAAATTATGCTGGGGTGTAATCAGGATATAACCGTTTGGCTCAGAAAAAAAGTTCCGGAATCAAACAAAGAGATATTTGTACGTAAAATACTGCCGGTAAAATGCAGGTGGAAAAATTATACCGAACGCAATATTAACAATGGCACGGCTAATATTTATAATAAAGTAGTAATTATAGTCCCGTATTTTGACGGTGTTTCTGACTTTGATATATTTGATATAAAAGAAGGCGATATTGCGGCTCTTGGGGTTTACGACACAGAAGAAACGGAAATTACGGGAGTTTCGCCGTGTACGTTGAGCGAAGTCAGGCAGATTATATCGCCGAATATTACGACGGTAAATTCTGTTTCGTATAATTTTGATTTTGATATAGGTTTGGAAATAGAGGGCGACCGCAAGGGTCGCCCCTACGGAAATAATTGCATGAAAGGCGGGCATTTACGGCTTACGGGTAATTGAATTATGGCTGTTAATATAAGATTAAATTTTTCGGTCGGGCAGATTATACGAAATTCGGGGATAAATAATAATGCGGCGTTATTTGCCGCGAATCTGGCGAGAAAATTCATGCATGATTATGTCCCGATGAAAACCGGGGCGTTATGCGATAAAGTGCAGGTATTTTCAGAAAACAACAGGGGTTGTGTAGTTTATACTCAGTCGTACGCGGGGTTTTGTTATTACGGCGACAAAAAGATTTTTAACAAAGATAAACATGAGAAAGCGTCGGCATATTGGGACAAAGCTATGATGCTGACGCATAAAGACGAGTTGGTTTTGAGTGTAAATAATTATATTAAAAGCAAGTAATATAAAAGGGAGATGATAGTATAAAGTGAAAAGAAAGAAAAATAAAAAAATAGGTTGCGTAATAAACAAAGAAGAAAGATTGATTAAATGGGCGGAACAGAACCCGTATCTTACCGACGCTTTAAAAATGAACTGGCTTGCGGAACATAACGGAAGCTGCTCTATATCCCCGGTTTCGGGAGAGGTTTTTATTGAAAAATATATCGACGGGTCGAGTTTAAAGCATTATGATTTTATGTTTTGCGTTATGCTGCCAATATCCGACACGACGGATAATATAAATGTCGGGAATATGTTCGCGTTAAGGCAATGGCAAAACTGGATAGACGACATGGAAGCGTCGGGAAATTATCCCGATTTCGGGAAATCATGCGGGGATTACGAGTTGCAGAATCTCGCCAATTCCCCGCAGCTCGCGCAAATCTATGAAAACGGCTTCGCGAAATATCAGTTTCCGGCGAGGCTGATATATACGGAGGGGTAAAAATCGTGTAGGGGCGGGGTCAACCCGCCCGTGATATATAATTTTATGTTGGGTTATTTATTCACGGGCGGAATATTTTATTTGGACAACAAAACACGCGGGCGGGTTGACCCCGCCCCTACAAATAAAATTTATCATATACAAAAATATTATTTAAAATAAATTTATTATTAGGAGAGAAAAAAATTATGGCAAAATATGAAAAAATAAAAAAGCATTTAAGTTATTTGTTTCTGAACACGAATCCAGATGCGGGCGTCGGTTCGGAAAACTGGTCGAGAGTTGGCAAATCGACTGAATGGACCGATACTATGAACGCCAAAAGCGCAACTTATGATTATATCGAGGACAGCGCGCCTACAGATGAGCTTGAAACTTACAAGCCTACGACGTCTATGCCGCTTACGGCTTATATCGGCGACCCGGTTTATGAATATGTCTTTGACTTATATCAGAAACAGGAGACTGGTTCGCAGGCTGTGACGCAGGCATTACGGGTATATCAAAACAAAGCCGCTGATAATCCGGCGGCAAATAAAGCGCAGCTTACGCAGGTTCTTATAACGATTGACAATTTCGCGTTTGCGACTGGGGTTATTACGTTTTTGATAAGTCAGAGGGGAACGCCGGTTATCGGGACTGCGACAGTCGCCGAAAGCGTCGATTCGTCGGGGAATAAATCGTGGAATCCGGTGTTTACGCAAATGCAGGGGGATTGATATATTTTAGGGTAATTAGGGTAATTTAGGGTAATTTAGAGTAATTAGGGCGGGAAAACCCCGCCCCTACAAATTTATACACCAAAGGAGATATATTATAAATATTATGAGAAAATTGGTTTTGAATCTTCCGGAGACGGAAACGATTGATATAAACGGGGATATATTTGAGATACAGAAATCAGATATTGATATATTAAACAAAAGCACAGAATTGCAGTTGAAATACTCGGAGTTAAAACAAGACGATTTGCAGTCGATACAGTCAGCCGTAAATGATATAATTATGTTTATCGACGAGATACTTGGGGACGGAGCGGTTCTTAAAATCAGTAAAAATAAGCCGGTGAACGCGATGCTCGCAATCGAATGGCTTACGGCGATATGCAACGAAGTAAGCGTTATCGGGGACGAATATATAAAAGAAAAATATGAATAGGGACGGGTAAAATTTATGTTTTTATTATATCAGAAAAAAGACAGGGCATTTCCGGAGACGATAAAAATTTATGATAGTTTATATAAAATAAATGCGGATTTTCGTAATATTCTGCGGATTTTTGATATGCTTGATGATAAAAATATCCCGGATTATAAAAAAATCGAAGTTTTGAAATTATGGTTTTTTGAGGACGGGTTGCTGGATTTGCCTGATGATATTTCACAGGAACAGGAACAAGAACAGGAACAAAAACAGGAAATGACAGAAAGAATAGTTGATTGTTTTGTGGGGTTTGTTGGTATGCAAACCCCCGTCACGCTGACGCGTGCCACCCCCTTTCAAAAGGGGGCTTTTGGCGATATTGACGAGGTTGAAGAAAACGAGCGGCAGTTTTGTTATAATTTTGACGCGGAGGAAATTTATGCGGGGTTTTTATGCGAATACGGGATAGATTTGATTTATATTGATTTTTTGCATTGGTATAAATTCAAGATTTTACTTGATAATTTATCTCCGGAAAGCGCGTTCAAGAAAAAAATAGAGTTAAGATTTATGGATTTGACAGGATTGCCTGATACTTCGGAATTATACAGGGCAAAAGAAGCCGTGCAGTTGCCGGAAATAAAAAATATAAAAAATATAAAAGAAATAAACGAAATACAGAAAATAAACGAATTTAATGAGATTTGGGGAAAGGTTGGTAATAATTAAATGGCGGACGGAACTATTACTATAGACGTTGAATTAAACGAAAGAGAATTTAAGGCTTCTCTTGAAAATATGGGGGCGATTGTGAAATCGGGTTCGGATTTGATGCTCAAATCCGTGAATAATTTAAGCAATAGTTTTATTTTGATGCCCAATACTATAAGCGCGGTCGTAAATACTATCCCGAATATAATAAACGGGGTCATAAATAATATAACGGGGAAAAATCCCCTCATGACGAAAACAGGCATTGAACTTTTCACGTCGCTTATCGGTGAAATGCCGTATATAACAGGCAGAATTACGGGTTCTATGACGGAATTGATAAATAATATAAAACAAAAAATCGTTGATTTTATGCCGGATATAAGCGATACCGGGGATAATCTCTTTTCGTCGCTCATAACAAATATGCCCGATATAATCTCAAAAATAACCGGGGCAGTACCGGAGATTACGGCGCAGGCGATTCAGGCGATTTTAAACGGGAAACCGGAAATGTCCGAAACGGGATATAATTTATTTTGTTCTGTTTTAGACCCTATGCCGAAAGCGATAAAAGAAATTTCCAAAGCCCCGGCTCAGATAGTCTCGATAATTATGACAAGATTTAACGGGTTGACAGAACAGTTCAAGTCGGTCGGCGAGAATATAGTTTACGGCGTATGGGCGGGAATATCTTCGATGGGAGGCTGGCTTATGAGCAGCGTGACGGTATTTTTCCAGAGCATAGTCAACAGCGTGACAAGTTTTCTGGGAATATCGTCGCCGTCGAAACTGTTCAGGGATTTGGTTGGCAAAAATATCGCGCTGGGGGTAAAATCCGGGATTGACCTCGAGATGCCGGGTGTTATAAGCGACACGCAGACGCAAATGTCAAGGCTTGCGGGCGCGGCTGTTCAGAGTTCGAGATTAAGTTTGGGAGCGGCGGATATAATAGAACAGTCTGACGGGAGTCTGCGGACACGCGGCGGCACGCCGGGGTCGCCGTGCCCTACAGAGAAAGGGGGCTTTGGAAACGGGAACGACGGGATTGCAAAGTCTGAAATAAACGTGACGCTTGAGCCGACGGGCGATATTAGGGGATTTTTTGATTATATAAGAATGGGCGTGAAGCGTTCGGGGTATTTGAACGGGGAGGGGTGAGAAAAAATAATTATAATAAATCTTTCCCTTTACAATGTTTTTCCGGTAAGTTATAATATATTTAAAATAATATTAAAACGTTAAACGGAAACGGGAGAAAATTTATGAATATTGAATACAAACAAATCGACGATGTGATTTTAAACAAACTTATTGATATAAACGGCGACGACGGCGGCGTAATAATCAGGGACGATACTTTTTCGCTCGCGGCTATGGATGGCGATGTTCCTATAGGTTATGTTTGCATATCCCCACGAGCTTTAGAATATCCGCTGGAACACCTGAAAGACGCATATATTGAGGTTCTCTGGGTCGATGAAGATTACAGGCGGCATGGAATAGGACAGCATTTGATTGAATGTTCTGAAGAATGGGCAAGAAACGCCGGGTTCAAGCAAATCCGCACGCATAGTAATAATCAAAGAGCCGTCGCAGCTATTAATATGTGGCACAAATTAAATTATGGCTTGTGTCCGCATGATTATCACGAATTTGACCCGGAAACTAACGAATATAAAAATCTGTTTTCGGGATATTGGGTCGCTAAGATTTTATGAACCTGAAATCGTAGGGAGCGTCGCCCTCGACGCTCCGCAGATATAAAGCCGACGTAAAATCAGATTTTGCGGACGACCGAGGGCGGTCGTCCCTACAAGCGTAATCCCTTCCTCGCACTCCCCCAGCGGCTTCGCCGCTTCCCCCCTCGTAAACGAAGGGGGCTTTGGCAAAAAAATTTCCGTGCACAAATTATTATACAGTGCACGGAGTTTTTTTAATTTTTGCGGGACGGTTTTTTTGTTTTTGCGGACGACCGAGGGCGGTCGTCCCTACAATGATATTCTTCTATTATTCTTCGTCGTCGCTCAGGTATTTCTTGGCTTCTTCTATTACTTTTGGCGATAATGCGTTTGGCAGTTCTTCATATCTTACAAATCTGAACTCATACGAACCGCGTCCCTGCGACATTGCCCTTAACTGTATAGAATATGTCTGCATTTCGCTCATTGGCACTTCGGCTTCGATGATTGTGTAGGCTTTTTTGGTCTCGTGCGCGCTCTGTCCTAATACCCTGCCCCTGCGTTTGCTTAAATCGCCCATCGCGCTTCCCACGATAGAATCGGGTATCGTGACTTTTAATTCGCCTATGGGCTCAAGTATAACGGGAGCCGCGCTTGTAAGCTGTCTGAATGCGAGCCGCGCCGCGAGTTTAAACGACAACTCGTTTGAGTCAACGTCATGATATGAGCCGTCGTAAAGATTGGCTTTGAGATTAACGACCGGGAATCCCGCAAGAACGCCCCTGTCCATGCATTCGAGCAAGCCTTTTTCGACTGCGGGGTGATAATTCTTTGGAACAGACCCGCCGAATATGCTCTCTGTAAACGTAAGCCCGGGATTTTCGTCGCATGGCTCAAACGTGACTTTGACGTGCCCGTACTGCCCGTGCCCGCCGGACTGTTTTTTGTGTTTGCCTTCGACGTCAACTTTTTTCTTGATAGTCTCCCTGTACGCCATTCTCGGTATGGCAAATTCGACCGATACGCCGTATCTGTTTTTGAGCTTTGAAGTTATAACGTCGATGTGCATCTCGCCCAGACCGGATAATAAAATCTGGCGGGTTTCCGCGTTGTTTTCGTATCTTATCGTCAAATCTTCTTCGAGAAGCTTTGAGATATTTGTAGAGATTTTATCCTCGTCGCCTTTTGCCTTGGGTATGATAGAATAAGTTAAGAACGGCTCGGGGTATTTTATTCTGAGATATTCTGAATTGCCGGAAACCGCAAGAGTGTCGTTTGAATTCGTCGCGGCAAGTTTTGCCGTGACTCCTATATCTCCGCATATAAGCTCCTCGACTTCGGTCTGTTTTTTGCCTCTTAAAACATATATATGCGCGAATTTTTCGTTCTGTCCGCTCTTGAGATTCTTTAACGTCATGTCCCTTTTCAGAACGCCGTTCATGACTTTAAAATACGACATTTTGCCGAACTGGTCGGCGACTGTCTTGAACACGAATATAGCCGTATTGCCGGTTTCGTCGATTTTTGTGTCAACGATTTTTCTTGCGCCTTCTTCGTCCTCGTCGCCCTCGTAGACTTTTTCGTTTACCCTGTCGAGGGGGTTGGGGAAATACTTGACGATACTGTCGATAAGATATTCTACGCCGGACATAGCGGTCGCCGAGCCTGAGAATACGGGGATTATAGACCCGTGTTTTATGCCTGAGTTTAAAGCCCCCTCTGTTTCCTCGTCGGTGAAATCTTCCTCGTTAAAATATTTTTCCATAAGCTCGTCGCTTGTTTCGGCGAGTGATTCAAACAGTATATGCCTGTAATCCGCGACTTTTGACTCAAACGCCGCAGGGAGCGGGGCTTCTTTCATGACGCCGCCTTTTTCGGGGATATAATATTTTGACTTGATTAAATCGACATATCCGGAAGTTTTGTTGTCTTCGATAAACGGGACGAACACGGGGCATACAGCCACGCCGAATTTTTCCCTCGCGTCGTCAAAAATCTCGTCGAACTTTACGTTTTCCTCGTCGAGCTTGTTCACGAAGAACACTTTGGGTATGCCGGATTCAAGCGAGTATTCCACGCCGAACTCTGTGCCAACGTCTATACCGGATTTGGCGTTTATAACAATAAGCGAGCAGTCGGCGACCCTTGCAGCCTGTTTGACTTCCCCGGCGAAGTCAAAAAACCCGGGGGAGTCGATTATATTTATTTTCGCGTTTTTCCAGTTAAAAGAAAGCAGGGACGACTGTATAGAGAATCCCCGTCTTATTTCTTCGGGGTCGTAGTCGCTGACGGTGTTGCCGTCGGGGACCCTGCCCTGCCTGTCAGAATTTTTCGTAAAAAACAATATCGCTTCAGCCAGCGACGTTTTGCCTGAGTCGCCGTGACCCATAAAGCAGACGTTTCTTATATCTTTAGTGTTTGCCATTAATAATATTCCTCCGTTAATCCGTTAAATTTGATTGATTGGCATGAACTGCGTATGAACTGGCGTTCATACTCGTTACATGTATCTGTATTTTTATAAATTTATACACAATAAGACTATTATATAATATTCCGAGCGAAATTGCAATAGATTTTATGTGTTTTCTTTAAATAATCGCGTAAAATTTTATCGCGTCCTCTTGACATTTTTGTTTTTATGCTGTATAATAATATTCAGCGGACAGCAAACCGTCTGGTAAACGGTTTGACGGTCAGTTCTCAAAAATCAAAAAGTCGGAAAAATGTAGCCGTTAGTTGGAAACTGGGACGGCTACATTACGTTTATGCGAAAAACAATACACAATATTATTACTATTGCTATAAATATTATCGCTTTGGTATGTAGTTTTATACGCCTCACCACCTTTCGGGGTGAACCGCCCGCCCTGCTGCCCGCTGAATATTACATACAATTAAAATTTATTATATCACAAAATATTACATAAGTCAAACAAAAAAAGAGCGCGAAAAATTCTTCGCGTTCTTTTTTATATTTTAGAAAAAGCCATATTTTTTAATTCACGGAACGGCATGGAAGCCGTTCCCTACAGGCAAAATCCCCAGTTCGGCGGCTTTATCCCTGACGGATTTAAAATCAAGCAGGGCGTCGGCTTTTTTTATCGGGTCTCTAAGAAGTGCAGACGGGTGATATATCGCGGTCATGTATATGCTGCCTTTTTTGAACCATAACCCATGCTCAGCCGTTATTTTAAACTCGGGCTTGATTATACGCATCGCCGCTATCCTGCCTAAACATACGATAATTTTCGGGTCTATCAGTTTAGTCTGCGTTCGTAAATATTCGATGCAACTGTCCTGCTCTGATTCGTCGGGGTCGCGATTCTGCGGCGGGCGGCATTTTAATATATTCGCTATGTAAACATTGTCAAGTGTTAAATCAAACACGGTCATGTATTTGTCGAGCAGCTTCCCTGCCCTGCCTACAAACGGCAGGCCCTCTTTATCCTCGGATTCCCCCGGAGCTTCGCCTATAAACATGATTTTCGCGTCATGCGAGCCTTTGCCGAAAACCACTTTGTTTCTGGTTTTTCGCAAAGCGCATTTATCGCAGCTTAAACAGTCTTTTAAAAGCTCCTGCCATTGTTCTTCTTTTTCATCAAGTATCGGTTTATTATTTTCCATTATTATTTCTCTTTATTCTATTATTTTGCCGGTAAAAACCGACGTAAAATCAGATTCTGCGGACGACCGGGGGCGGTCGTCCCTACATATTGCTTGTTTTAAATATTTCCGAAAAAGTTTTTATCGCGTCTGAAGATATTATTTTTTTTGCGTGTTCGTCCAGATAATATCCGAAAAACGGGTTGTTTATTAAAACCCCGTATTCGCTTACGAGTTCAAGAGACTGCTCCCTGTTGTCCTCCAAAGATAAATAATACCTGCCATTATCATCAGCAAATAAATCGCTTTTCCCGGTATAATCTGTCAGGCTTAACTGCCCGCAGGCTTCAAATAAATTTTCGGAATTGTCAAACATATATAAAACCTTTTTCTTTTTTACTCCGGTATATAATTTGGACTTGTATTTTTTTTCATATGTATATGGGTTGCCTTTTGGGACGTCTTTGGTGACGTACATCAGACAGCCGCCGTTTTTGTCGGGATATACCTGCACGAATAACTTCTCAGCCCCCGCGTCAAACCCTATCTGATGTTTGGCTTTATCCAGTATGTCCCAGAAAATACGCTTTGTGTCGGTATTGTTTATATAGTCCATCTCCTCAAAAGTAATATCCATGAGAGCCATATCTTCGTTTGTGAGTATTATTTTTAATTTATTGTCATTTACTAACTTGAGTTCCATTGTTCAAAACACAATCCTTCCATATAAATAAACGATAAATAAACGCGGCTGAAAATTAAAATAAACATATCTGTCTATTATATTATATATAAAAAAACTTAAAATGTCACGTATAAAAATATGGTATTTTTATTTTAAAACTTAAATATTATTAACATATATACTCATTTGTAAAAAAATTTATACGGGGGAATTTATTTTTCTCCCCCCGTCACTTCGTGACACCCCCCTCGCAAGTATGCGAAGGGGGCTTTTATTATCATTGCGGGGGTTATTATCGTTGCGGACGGGCATGGAAGCCCGCCCCTACGAATAACATTTTGCCGTAGGGACGGTCGCCCTCGACCGTCCGCCGACAGAACCGGCGTAAAATCGGATTCTGCGGACGACCGGGGGCGGTCGTCCCTACAATTATTTTCCGGGGTTTTATTTCGTCAGTTCGTCAAGCGAGCCGAACCGGTAGCCGAGTTTTTTCCATTCCTGTATGAGCGTGTCAAGAATTTCGGCGTTTGTTTTTGACGTGGGGTGCAGTAAAACAACTGCGCCGTTATGCGTTCGGTCTAAAACTTTTTTGATTGTCGAGGCTTTATCGGGCTGATTGTCGTTGTCCCAGTCTTTATATGCCAGACTCCAGAATATAGTCTTATATCCGAGTTTTTGGTTATACTCCAAGTTTTGTTTGGTAAATTCGCCTTTTGGCGGACGGTAATATTTCGCCATTTTATGCCCGGTCGTATCTTCAAACAGTTTTTCGAGACCCATAATTTCTTTTTCGTATTCTTTATAATCTTTGATATTGCACATATTTTTGTGTTTTAACGTATGATTTGCGACTGCGTGACCCGTGCTGAGCATTTCCGACAATAAATCCGGATTTGTTTTTACTACGTTTTCGAGTACAAAAAACGTGCCTTTGACGTTGTTTTTATTTAACGCGTCGAGGCATTTTTTCACGTTGCCGTTTTCGTACCCGAAATCGAAAGTAAGATATAAAACTTTGTCGTCAGGATTGCCGAGAGAGTAAGCCCCGTAATTTTTTATATCGTCCAGATTCACGTCAAAATTAGGCTGTCTGTTATCTTTGACGGGAACAAAATACCAACTGTAGTTTTTATTTTCGATTAAATTTTTTTCATTTGCCGAGACATTGACCATGGCGTTTATGACAAGAATAACCGCCGATATAATCAAGAGAAATTTTAGAATTTTTTTGTTTTTCATGTTTTTTCACCTCAGGAATTTTTTTGTTTTTTGATTTTTATTATTCCCGGTTTGTGAGATTTTTATTATGACATATAATTTAAAACAGTAGGGCGCGGCATCCCTGACGCGCCGTTTATAAAAATAACAATGCGGCGCGTCAAGGATGCCGCGCCCTACACAATAACACAACATCGTATAATATTTGGTGATTCGCGTATTTATATTTTTATTTGTTTATCTCTTTATCCATCCAGTCGATTCTTGATTTCAGCCAGTCTTTCAGATATTCTATCTCGCTCTCGTATGTCCTGCGCGATTTTACGTCGCCTGCGTTGGGCCATACATATACGCCGAGTATTTGCCATTTGTTAAAATTCATCGCCTGTGATTTTTTTAACAGTTCTGCGGTTTCGTCTATCCTGTCAAACGTTTTGTCAAAATAATTCGCTTTTACGTAATTCCAGCGGTCTTTAAATTCTTTGGCAAACGTTTCGTCCTCGAATAATCTTGTGAACCATGCCGAGTTTCTCACATACCACCCGGTTGGGTCGTCGCACCCCGAATAATCGGCGTTGCCCGCGCCTAAATCAAAATCCCACACGGGACCCATGCACAGTTTCCCGTTTCTCGGCTTATACATATACACGCTTGTGTGAAATCCGGCGTCTACGTTTTTATATAACTCGTTTACTATGTACCAGTCGATAAAAGTAGACGCGTCTATATATTTCCTGTAGCCGTCGGTTGGGTCGCTGAAATTGTCGGCGAATATAGCGTCCTCTGTGTCGTTTACGTAATTTTTTATATATTCGTATGCCTCGACCGTCATGTTTTTCTCGCTTGGCTGTTTTATCGAGAAAAAATGCTCGCGATTCCAGTTTATTTTTTTTGTCTCGAATATTATCTCGTCTTTTGAGTATTTATCGGTAGAATTTACTTCGAGAACATAACTGCCGTTTAAATCGTCGCCGGAAGTCGGGGGGATTGTTAATGTGCCTTTGCTTTTTATCTTGACGGTTTCCGCGGCTTTTATTTTGGGCAGGTCCAATCTGCCTTTGTCTATCTTAACTTTTTCGCCGATAGTATAAGTCCCCATGTAATCGCCGTTGACTACTAAATCGACGAACCTGAACTTCGGGGAGAAAAACGCGCCCATGTCCCTGTACAGCTCATAGGCTATATAGTTACGCATAAGAGATTTGTCAGAATAATTTGCCGTAAACGCCCATTTTTTTGACGGAGCCATGTCTAAAATCCCGGTTTTTTCGGACATTTTGATATTATAGCTTTTTTTCGGCATGCCAGACGACGAATGTCCCCTTAGTTTTATCCCTATTTCCCCGGAAAACAGCCCGTCCTTATAAATTTCAGAAGTATTTGATTCGCTGTCGGTTATTGTCATTGTTGCGTCAAGATATTTATTTTTGCTTGTGACGTTCCGGTTGTTTTCGGTATTTATATAAATCACGGGGATTCCGTTGTCAAGAGGTTTTACCGCGATTTCATAATCTCTTTTGGCGTTTGTCCTTTCGTTTACGGCAGTGGCGATTACGGATTCGCCTTCTTTTATCGTAAATTTTTCTTCTTCGGGTTTTTCGTCGCCGATATATAATAAACAGTTTCTGTCGAGTTTATATGTGACAGTATATTCTGCGTCCTGTTCGCTGCCGGGGAGATATACTTTTGTGAAAGAGTCTTCGTCGCTGTTGTAAGTCATTTCTTCGCCGTCGAGATAAACTTTTAAAAGTTCGGCTTCGGCAAGATAAGGCAAAGTCGCTTTCGCCGAGAGATATTCGGCAGGCATAGTATTTTTTTTGCGGACGAAAAGTTTTATGTCGTAATCCCTGCCGCCGTATAGTTTCGTGACTTTGTACGTGCCGTTTAAAATATCGCCGGAAGTAAAATCGAGGATTATACTGCCGTTTTCGAGGGCGGTTTTGTAATCGTCTATTTTTCCCCATGAATTCGCGGCTATGGCGTATTCGCAGTCGCCGGGGAGATTTTCCCACGATAAGATAAAGCCGCGGGCTCTTATCTCGCTGATTTCGAGAACGGCGTTTTCGGGGATTTTCACGTTAAAAGCTTTGACTGAATCCAGAGCCCCTTTGTCGTCGGGGTTACGGTTTATGCCTGTAAAAAGCATAAGCAAAGAAACAAACAAAGCCATAATGGCGATTGTCAGAACGATTTTCAGTTTTGAGATAAAGGCGTTGGATTTGTTATATAGCATGAGATATATACTCCTGAAATAAAGTTTGATTTATGTTCGGGATAAAACACCCGTCACGCGGGCTGACGCAGAATTACAGGACCGTAACAGTATCTCGCGTGCCACCCTCTTTACGAAAGAGGGCTTTTGGGCGAAATAGCCGGGCTTGTATTACTTGTATACTGAAACAAGTTTAAAAGAACTCCCCCCGTCACTTCGTGACACCCCCCTCTTACCGCCGCTTTGCGGCTGAGGGTGGCTCTTTGGCTCCCTCTCCGAGGGGGCTGTCTCCGCAGACGACTGGGGGAGCTGTTTTAGCTGTCTTTTTCAATTTGTTTTACTATATTATAAGTATAACATATGATTTGAGTTTGTCAAGAAAAAAATTTTAATTTTTTTTTAAAAATGTGAAAAAAAGTGTTGACAAATATAAAAATATGTGATATTATATATTTGGAATTGCAGGTATATTTAAAAATTTTGAATATAGGCAAAGCTGTTGAGAGACAGTGACGCAAAGCTAAAGGGTCTTCGCGCCGTGATTTTTCCGGCGAAAGATAGCCAGTTGCAAATGCCGTTTATCCGGGTTATACATAATCAGGGTGGGTTGCATTTTTGATAAGTCACTTTCTTAACTGCGGGAGAAAGTGTTTTTTATTGTATTTTTAAAATTTATTGGAGGAATTTAAGCATGAAAAAAACTAACAACACAAACAAAACAAAAGCAAACGTCACAAAAAGATTCATGGGGTATATAATTATATCGGCATTGCTGGTCTTTATGCTCGTTGCTTCGGCTATCGTGGCAACGGCGGACGATACGGTATTTTCAAACGAAAAGGCAAAAATAGATTTTACGGATTCCAACACTACGGGAACAGTTAAAATAAACGTAGCCGCAAAAACAGACAAGAAAGTCAAAGTCCAGATAGAAAAAGGCGACAAAAAATATACTTATGATTTAAACGGCGAGACAAAAGTAGAATCGTTCCCGCTCCAGTGGGATAACGGCGAATATACCGTTAAAGTCATGATTCAGGCAAGCGACCCTACGAAATATTCTGTCGCATTAAACCAGAAATACAAACTTGAGTTAAAAGACGCGAAATCGCCGTATCTGAACGCGAACCAGTTAGTAAACTACAACAAAGATTCAAAAGTCGTTAAAAAAGCCGAAGAACTCGTTAAAAACTGCAAGACAGAAATGGAAAAAGTCGAGGCTATATATAAATTCGTAATAGAAAGTTTGACTTACGACTCACAGAAAGCGGCGACTGTTCAGTCGGGTTATCTGCCGTCGGTTGACACTATCGTAGATTCCAAAAAAGGCATATGCTTTGATTACGCGGCGGTTCTTGCCGCAATGCTCCGCTCGCAGAAAATCCCGGCTAAACTCGTAATGGGTTACGTAAAAGTCCCGGACCAGAAAGAAGCCGTATATCACGCATGGAACGAATTTTATCTTACGGACAAAGGCTGGTTCAAAATCAACGAAATGAAATTCGACGGCAAACAGTTCGAGAGGGTTGACCCGACGTTCGATTCGTCGAACAATTCAAACAAAGCCGTGATAAAATTCATCGGCGACGGCTCGAATTATTCAAAGAGCTGGGAATTTTAATAATATTTAATTTAGTATTTACCAATTAATTGATATACCCCATACCTCATCTCCTTTTCTCAAAATGCCGTATTGCGTAAGCGATATGGCATTTTACGTTGGGTAACGCAAACCCCCGCCCGTTGCGACGGGCACCCCCTTTCAAAAGGGGGCTTTTTTGGAAATTTGTAATTTTTATGTTATTTGATATATTTGATAAAATTTTTAAATCTGTGAAAAAAAATTTCAAAAACCTATTGAAATTATGTTTTTATTGTGATATAATAATTTGGTATCGTCAAAATTTTCAAATTTTTGTGTGTAATAATTAATAATTAATAAAATTAATAACGAGGTGTAATCAAAATGAAAGATAATATCCATCCAGAGTACCATGAAGTGACAGTAAGATGCGCGTGCGGGGAACAGATAACGACGAAATCTACAAAAAAAGACATAAAAGTCGAGATTTGTTCAAAATGCCATCCGTTTTTTACCGGCAAACAGAAATTCGTTGACGCCGGGGGAAGAGTCGATAAATTTAAGAAACGCTATGGGAATACCAACGCCTGATTTTAAATTTATCGAAATTCTAATTGATTTATACTGTCACAATATTTTCGTTCGGACGCGCAATGCGCGCCCCTGCGGATATGCGGCGGTATTTTTTTTGTTTTTAATTTATATACCTGTGCTGAAATTTCTCGTGTAAAACCCCACCACCGTTGACCGATTGGCGTGAACTGCATGTGAACTACGTTCACATTCGTTACACGTGCGGACGGTTCCCCTCCCCTTTCAGGGGAGGCAAGGAAAAATTGCGCCCAAAGCCTCCCCTGAAAGGGGAGGAAGTCACGAAGTGACGGAGGGGTGTTCCAGTATTTTAGCACACATTGATTGATTGGAGAGTGATAAATTATATGTCAAATACAAATATGACGGAAATAATAACCGAAACACAAGACAATGCCGTGTTAATCGGCATAATTACGCCCGATATTTCTGAGAGCGAGTGCGTCGTTTCTTTTGACGAGCTTGAAAGGTTGGCGGACACGGCAGGAATATCGTCGGCTGTCAGGATATCTCAGAACAGGACTTCGCCGGATTCCGCGACTTATATCGGCAAGGGCAAACTCGAAGAAGCGAAAAATATAATAAAAGCCAATGATATTAATATCGCGATTATCGACGGTGAGCTTTCGCCGTCGCAGATAAAAAATATCGAGGATTATCTGGATATTGAAGTAATCGACAGGACGATGCTGATTCTTGAGATATTCGAGAAACACGCCCACACAAACGAGGGCAAAATTCAGGTTGAAATCGCGCAGTTGAGATATACTATGCCGCGTCTGACAGGCAAAGGCAAAGCGATGTCGAGAATCGGGGGCGGCGGAGTCGGCGGAGGCGGAGCTGGAGGAGCGAGCGGCGGAGCGGGAACAGGCGGAGGCGGCGGAGTCGGCGGAGCGCGGAGGGGCGCGGGGGAAACCAAACTCGAAACCGAGCGCAGGACGATTAAATCAAGCATAGCGTCGCTTGAAAAAGAAATAAAACAGCTTGAAATGACAAGAAATATCATGCGTTCAAGACGGGAAAAAACCGGGATACCGAATATCGCGATTGCCGGATATACAAACTCGGGCAAATCGACTTTGCTTAATTATCTGACAAATGCCGGAATACTCGCTGAAAACAAGCTTTTCGCGACGCTTGACCCTACGACAAGAAAATTAAGGCTGCCTAACGGCAATGAAATTTTGCTGACTGATACCGTCGGGCTTATAAGAAAACTGCCGCATCATCTTGTCAGGGCGTTTAAATCCACGCTTGACGAGATAAATTATGCCGATATAATTTTGCTTGTCTCGGATATATCTGACCCCGAACATCAGAATCAGCTTGACGTTGCCAAGGCGTTATTGATAGAAATGGGCATAACAGATAAACCTATTGTGACGGTGTATAATAAGATAGATATGGTCCAAGAGCAAACCCCCATGATTGATATGCAAAACCCCGATGAACGGGACGTCGAGGACGCCGTCCCCTACGATAACGCCGATGTTTATATATCGGCGAAAACGGGAGATGGGATAGAAAGTCTTTTGATGAAGATACAGGAAGTTCTGGAAAGTCAGAGAAAAGCCGTAGTTTTTTATTTTCCAGTAAAAGAGTTAAACGGGAAAGAACAGGGATATATAAGTTATCTCTATAAAAACGCGGCGGTTTCGGATATAGAGTACGGCGAGGAATTTACGGTTGTTAAAGCCGTTGTGGACAATAAGACAAGAAATATGTACGGGAAGTATCTGGCGAAATAGATAAATCCGTAGGGGCAACCCTTGCGGTTGCCCGAAATTTGCATTGCGTAAATTTTTTACAAGGGCGACCGCAAGGGTCGCCCCTACAAATAAACGTTGTAAAATAGCATGAATTTTCGTTGGTTTTTTTCGGCGGGACGCGCAGGGGCGCGTCCCCTACATATAAATAATATTACAAAATGAGATAGGGACGTAAAATATAATGAATTTGTTGTCGTTGGTTTTAATCGCCGCGGGGCTTTCTATGGACGCTTTCGCCATATCTGTATGCGAAGGTCTGACTATGTATAAATTTGACGTGAAAAAATCGTTTGTGATTGGATTTTATTTCGGATTTTTTCAGGCGGTCATGCCGCTTGCGGGTTATTTTGCCGCGACAAGATTTGCTGCTCAAATCGTGGCTTACGACCATTGGACAGCGTTTATACTTCTTGGATTTATCGGCGGTAAAATGATTGTTTCAAGTTTTGGTAAAGAAAAGCAAAGCGGCGGGGAATTTTCACTAAAGCCTGCGCGAATGCTCGCTTTATCTGTTGCGACAAGCATTGACGCTCTTGCGGTGGGCATATCTTTCGCGTTTTTGCAGGTCGATATTGTTCCGGCGGCTCTTATAATCGGGGGAGTCACGTTTATATTTTGCGCGGCGGGCGTAAAAACCGGGAATATATTCGGCGCGAAATTTAAATCAAAGGCTGAATTTGCCGGAGGGGTTATATTAGTTTTGATGGGCTTGAAGATATTGCTGGAGCATACGGGGGTTATGTGAATTTCGTAGGGACGACCGCCCTCGGCCGTCCGCTGACAAAACCGATGTAAAATCAGATTCCGCGGAACGACACGGGGGTCGTTCCCTACATTTGGCGAAAAATTTTTACGTTAATATAAATTCAAGGGCGGGAGGTTTTGTTTGGACAACATCAAGGGCGGTGAAGTTTTATTTGGACAACATCAAGGGCGGATATTGAATCCGCCCCTACGCATGTTTATAACAATTTTTATTATTTCCCCGCGTTTATCGCTGCCTGAGCCGCCGCGAGTCTCGCTATCGGCACCCTGAACGGCGAACATGACACATAAGCAAGCCCTGCGTTATGGCAGAACTCGATTGACGACGGGTCGCCGCCGTGTTCTCCGCATATGCCGAGTTTGATGTCCGGTCTTGTCTTTTTGCCCAGCTCAACCGCCATTTTTATCAGTTTGCCTACGCCGGACTGGTCAAGTTTAGCCGTCGGGTCGGCTTCGAATATCTTCGCCTCGAAATAATCGTCAAGAATTTTCCCCGCGTCGTCGCGGCTTAACCCGTATGTCATCTGGGTCAAATCGTTTGTCCCGAATGAGAAAAACTCGGCTTCGGTCGCGATTTCGTCGGCTAATAACGCGGCTCTGGGTATCTCTATCATAGTGCCGACCTGATATTTAAGATTTACTTTTGATTCTTTGATTATAGAGTCGGCTGTCTTGACTACTATATTCTTGACGAATTTAAGCTCTGTCAAATCGCATATCAGCGGTATCATGATTTCGGGGACTACTGTAAAGTCGGAGACTTTGTTGACGTTTATCGCGGCTTCTATAACCGCTCTTGTCTGCATTTCGGCGATTTCGGGATAAGATACTGCCAGACGGCAGCCTCTGTGCCCCATCATGGGGTTTATTTCGTGAAGTGAATCTATAGTGGCTTTCAGATTTCCCGTATGCCTGTCCATCATTTTGGCAAGCTCGTCTATTTCTTCGTATTTATGCGGCACAAACTCATGCAACGGGGGGTCTAAGAATCTTATCGTTACGGGACGACCGTTCATGGCTTTGAATATCCCTTCAAAATCGCTCCTTTGCAGGGGCAGTAATTTGTCAAGGGCGATTTTTCTCTGTTCGAGATTTTTCGCGACTATCATTTCCCTGAATAACGGTATCCTGTCGGGTTCAAAAAACATATGCTCGGTTCTTGTAAGCCCTATGCCCTCTGCCCCGAACTCAACGGCTTTTGCCGCGTCTGCGGGAGTGTCGGCGTTTGTCCTGATTTTAAGCGTCCTGTATTTGTCTGCCCAGCTCATAAACTTCCCGAACATTCCGGTGATTTCGGCTTCGACCGTCGGGAGCTGCCCTATATAAATATTGCCTGCCGAACCGTCAAGAGAAATATAATCGCCCTCGTTTACTCTTTCGCCGTTTATCATGAAATATTTTTCGTCGTCGTGCATGTCTATATCGCCGCAGCCGCATACGCAGCATGTCCCCATGCCCCTTGCGACGACTGCCGCGTGGCTCGTGTTTCCGCCTCTGACTGTGAGAATCCCCTCTGAGGCGTACATGCCCTCTATATCTTCCGGGGAAGTTTCGAGACGCACTAAAACGGCTTTTTCTTTTCTGTCGTTAACTGCCGCGCAGGCGTCTTCGGCTGTGAAGTAAACTTTGCCGCACGCCGCTCCGGGAGACGCGGCGAGTCCTTTGCCTATGGGTTTTGCCGCCGCAAGGGCTTTCGCCTCAAACTGGGGATGTAATAGAGCGTCTAACTGCTTGGGTTCGACTTTCATCACGGCTTCTTTTTCTGTGAGCATACCTTCCTCGACTAAATCCACGGCGATTTTAAGCGCGGCTGAGGCTGTTCTTTTGCCGTTTCTTGTCTGGAGCATATATAATTTTTTGTTTTCTATAGTAAATTCCATGTCCTGCATGTCTCTGTAATGATTTTCGAGTTTGTTCGCGATTTCGACGAATTGATTATACGCTTCGGGCATGACCTGTTTTAACTGGTCGATTGTCTGGGGGGTTCTGATACCTGCCACAACGTCCTCGCCCTGAGCGTTCATAAGAAATTCGCCGTATAATTTTTTCTCGCCTGTCGCGGGGTTTCTTGTGAAAGCAACCCCGGTCCCGGAGGTTTCGCCCATGTTGCCGAACACCATTGCCTGCACGTTTACGGCAGTTCCCCACGAACCGGGAATATCGTTCATTCTTCTGTAGGAGTTTGCCCTTGGGTTGTCCCACGACCTGAAAACGGCTTTGACCGCTTCGAGCAACTGGACTTTCGGGTCAGCCGGGAAATCCGAGCCTTTCTGCTCTTTATAATATTTCTTGAATACTTTCACTAATTCTTTCATGTCGCCGGCATCTAATTCGCTGTCGAATTTCACGCCTTTTTTCTCTTTCAGTTCGTCGATTATGACTTCGAAGTTCTTTTTCGAGACTTCCATGACAACGTCCGAGAACATCTGTATAAATCTTCTGTAAGAGTCATACGCGAACCTTTCGTTGTTTGTGAGTTTGGCTAATCCGACGACGACTTCGTCGTTAAGTCCGAGATTTAGAATCGTGTCCATCATGCCGGGCATAGACGTTCTCGCGCCGCTCCTGACGGAGACTAATAACGGGTTGTCAATATCGCCGAAAGTTTTGTTGTTGATTTTTTCCATTTCTTTGATATAAGCGTGAATTTCAGCCTCGATTTCGGGGGCTATTTTTTCGCCGTCCTGATAATAACGGGTGCAGGCTTCGGTTGAGATTGTGAAGCCTTGGGGTACGGGCATTCCCAGATTTGTCATTTCGGCGAGGTTCGCGCCTTTGCCTCCGAGAAGCTCTTTCATTTTGCCGTTGCCTTCGCTGAACAAATATACATATTTTTGTGCCATATGCTAAGCTATCCTCCTAAAAAATCTTTCTTTATTTTATTTTTTTCTGCAACGTTTAATTATATCATAAAAATACGCAAAATTATACATAAAGCCATAATTTTTACAAAATGTTTATAGTTTGAGGGAAAAATCGTAGGGCGCGGCTTCCAGACGCGCCGTTTGATTAACGGATTTTGTGGTTTGCGGCGTGTCAAGGATGCCACGCCCTACATTTTTTACCGATATTTTTCGCAATATTTTTTTATGCGGTTGACCTATAGGAAACCAAGCGTTGCTTTACAGATTGGTTTTATTGGGTTATAATATTATCGTGCATGTACAAGAACAAAATATAGTAAATATAGTATAAAAAAATTGGCGGTGATTTTATTTGAATACAAATATATTAAATTTAAAAAAGGCGGTTGAATATATGAACATTATTAAATTCGGAGCTAATATTTCGCGTTTGAGAAAAGACCGCGATATGCCGCAGTCTAAACTCGCGGATATTTTGAACGTTACCAGACAGGCTGTGTCTAAATGGGAACGCGGGGAAGGCTTCCCGGATATTTCGATTCTGTGCGAGATAGCGAACGTGTTCGGCGAATCTGTCGATAATCTGCTCAACGCGGGCGAAATGTCCGGAAATGAAGCGGCGATTCTGACTTCTGTGGCGCAGAATCAGGAAATAGCGAAAGAAGTTTTTGACGACAAAAACGTGGCGCAGGATATTATTAATATCGCGCCGTATCTCAAAGTCTCGACGTTATCTGTTATTGCCGAAAAGCTGGCGAAACATAATATCAATATAAGCAAGATAATCGAGCTGGCTGAGTTTATGAACGACGAGAGCATTATAAAATTATTCGAGAACAGCGACCTTGAAAAATTAGACGACGAGCTTTTGAACAGATTAATCCCGTTTCTCGACGAAGATTCCCTTTATGTGCTTCTGGAAAGATTTATGAACGGGGAAAGCAAATTAAACTTTCGGAATTATATAGACTATTCGCTTTTTCAGGCGGCATGGATGCAGGGCGTGATGGATTGATATTAAAGAAACCCCACCACCGCTGCGGCGGTCAAACCAATTTTATATTGATATTGGTTGCACGGTCGGGCGTTATATTGGTTCGCGGTCGGGCATTATATTGGTTCGCGGTCGGGCATGGAAGCCCGACCCTACGATAAAATAATATATTTAGAATCAGGAGGAATGAACAAATGGCAAGCGTAACAATGAAAAACGTATGTAAAATATATCCGAACGACGGATATGAAATTAAAGGGGTTTCGGATTTTAATCTGGAGATAAAAGACGGAGAAGTGATTGTTCTGGTCGGACCGTCGGGCTGCGGTAAAACCTCGACTTTGTTTATGCTGGCGGGGCTTGAGGAAATTTCACAAGGCGAAGTATATTTCGACGGCAGGCTTATAAACGACGTCCACCCGAAAGACAGGAGCGTGGCTCTGGTGTTTCATAATTTCGCGTTGTTCCCGTACATGACGGCTTTTGAGAATATAGCGTTCGGATTAAGACCCACCGATATGTCCGACTACGAAATAAAAGGCAGGGTTTATGAAGTCGCGAAAGTTTTGGACATAGTGCATTTGCTTGACCGCAAACCGAAAAAACTGTCGGGCGGACAGAAACAGCGCGTAGCTCTGGGGCGTGCTTTAGTCAGAAAAAACGGCGTGGTGTGCCTTGACGAGCCTTTATCGAATTTAGACGCGAAACTCCGCGCTTCTATGAGAGTGGAACTTTTGAAATTGCATAAAAAATTTGATACGACGTTTGTGTATGTCACGCACGACCAAGCCGAAGCGATGACGATAGCAGACAGAATCGTCGTTATGAAAGACGGGTTTATACAGCAGGTCGGCACTCCCGAAGAACTTTATTATCACCCGGCAAATATTTTTGTCGCGGGATTTATAGGCGCGCCGCAAATGAATTTCGGAAATGTGAAAGTAATTGAACAGAACGGGGATATTTTTTTAGACTTGGGCGAAATTAAATTAAAACTGCCGGAGAATAAAGCCGATAAAGCGAGCGCGTATATAGGCAAAGATATTATCGCGGGGATTCGCCCGGAATATATATATGCGCTTGGCACGGATGATATAGGCGGTTTCAGCGAACCTCATCTTGAGATTATCGACGCGGAAGTTCAGGTCAAAGAATTTTTGGGAGACAGGACGTATCTGTACTGCGAAAGCGCGGGCGTCCCGCTGACCTGCGCGGTGACGGCTATGTCGGATTTTACAGTCAAAAGCGGCGATAAAATCAAACTCGGCATAAACCGTAACAAGATTCATTTGTTTGATAAGACGACAGAGCTTGCGATTGATTAGACAACGCAAATAATACGCGAATAAAAATCCCCCAGCATAGCTGGGGGTATTGCATTAACGGGTATAACCCTTTAGTGCGAGCCGCCCCTAAACGGGGCTAATTACGGTCTGACACATGCGAAGAG
>Ga0082212_10002509_pt1 | contig 26710 bp, 26 predicted proteins | sample TergutNt197P3_FD_71548 | JGI IMG/M metagenome (GOLD analysis project Ga0082212, IMG submission 71548) | Neocapritermes taracua P3 segment gut microbial communities from Petit-Saut dam, French Guiana - Nt197 P3 | ecosystem: Host-associated > Arthropoda: Insects > Digestive system > Gut ...
TTTGCAAAGTAGGCTGTGGCCTTTTTTAACATGTCGGCCTCTATTCGCGCTTCTGCCAACTGCTTCTTCAGCGCCTTGTTCTCTTCCTCCAGCGTCGCATACCGAGTCTTCTCGCCGTCGGTCGTGTATTTCTTCCGCCATCGGTAGAGCAGGTTCTCGCTGATTCCCAGATCCTCAGAGATCTGCTTGACGCTCCTCGGACTGACATGACTTAAGTTGACTGCATTCTTCTTGAACTCCTCGTCGTATTTTGCTCTGATTTCGGCCATTTGATAAAACTCCTTTTCAGTTTGTTCTATCTTAACATACTGTCCGAAATTCTAACACGCTCCCGAGAGGCACAGATAATCATTGTCCACACCTCTTGGTAGGACGGCAATCTCCATACCTTGCGCCGAAATAGTTCCCTGCTTTTTCGGTGACATAAGTCTACCCCGCTTTCTACATCAACAATTATAACCCATGCCGTTAAATATATCCACCGTTTTCGTAAATCCTACCAGATCAATAGCGACAACATTCTGTGAATACAACGCTCTGATATCCACACATCATAAGTCAATTATGTCCTCAAACATAAATCGGATATTGTCAACAGTTTCGTTTGTGTGAAAATGGCCACAGAACCAATGATCGTATGAAAGTTTGCTCTCAATGTAATCTAACCACTCCTCGGTGCTATTGTCTACTGTACCCTGTGCAATAAATGGGAGAAAAGCATGTCGGGGAATATACCTATTCGGGCAAGTGTGAGACAACACAATGTCTATCTTCCACCCCTCCGCTTCAAGTCTCGCTTCAACATTTTGCATAATTTCCTCAGAAGGCTGCTCATCCGGCCACCAGCAGATAGTGCCTGAAAGCATCCTTAAATATTTGTCCACGCTGTACGCTCCTCCGATGGCAATACAACTCCGGCTTTCCAAGTCGTATATTTCACCATCCTTGGCAAAGAGTAAATCAGGAAAATTCGCCTCATAATATACAATACCGCCACGCCATTCCTTTTCTTCGTAAGTGCCGATACTTTCCGGTCGCATCTCGTGGTTGCCGTGGATGCACAATAGCGATATTGGCAGTTCGCTGAGATGCGCTTTCAACTCACTGTCTTCCGGTTCGCCGTAATAATTGATACCGGCATCACCGAGAATTACCATCACATCATCCACAGTGCTTCCGACTGAAAAGGCAAGATCGCCTACTCGTTCAAAATCTCTATGCGTATCTCCTGTAATATATATCACTTCAGCACATTCCTTTCTCGTTCTGGCTGTCATCACTTGGACACAGGCTACAGCCTTCCGTTGTCTTTTTGAGCATAACCTTACGTTCCTGGAAACATTGCACCCCAAAAATCTCATTTGCATATTTCGTCAACCACGTCTGTCAGGAAATGGTGTGGTTTCAGTACGATATGACGGGCGTATTTATTCGTTGTTAGCGAATCCATAAACCTATCCCAACCGTCAATGAATATTTTCAAAAAGTCTTCTGTGTTCCCCCTATTCAAGTAACGCTCGCGATAAGCTGCTTTTGCTTCCTCAGTGTTTTCCGGATAGCAGAGAATATATGGGATTTCCTCTCTTTCAAGCATCCAAAGAAGCCGCCAGTCAGGTGGTATTAGCAGCATTTTATCGCTTTTATCAAGTTCTGCCAGAATTGCGTCAAAATAGTTTTCAGGCCAATCCATATTCAGCTCGTAGTCCGGGTCTGCTTTGCAAGATTCGCTCTCATCATCCGAATATGCCTCGGTCAGTATGTACTTGTATGGCATGGACACAAAATCGAGAAATACATCAGATCGTTGCTGCGCGAGAGTCGTTTTTCCCGTTCCCGCGTGTGCCGCTACGATTCTTTCGCGTTTTAGCTCTGCATCCAATTCCATAACTATCTACTTCCCCTTTACCAAATTATTAGTTTATCAAGGACTCTTTCCCATATGGCTACATCAAAACTACTCATGCTCGGTTCACAATAACGCTATCAATATAATAGAGTACTGCGTCAGCCACTTCGCGGCGATACGGGTGCTTTTCCGATATTTCCCCATCATATATAGGAGAAACATCATATTGCGCGGCTATACGGTTCAGGATGTTGACTGAAGCTAGAACTGCATTGTGGCAAATCGTTCTGCGGTTGTCTGACTCAGTTATTCGGACTTGATAATCCTCTCTCGATAGGTTTTTGTGACTATATAACTTTAGCCATGTTTCCATCTCAAAGATAGCTCGATGGTACTCCTCCAAACTTTTCATGCAATCTGAAATCATACCAAGTAAATCTGTGTCGTCACGTGCCGCTTCAAATAGTTTTTCTAGCTGTTGTCCACATATTACATGTGCCATAGGCTGTTTGCGCTCCTTTTCAAAAAATGTAATGCTTTCTCCAATCTTCACACATAGAATTCCTCGCTGGTGTCCAAGCAAACGCAGCCCATCCCAAAACCGAATGGCGCTCCGATATCTATGGCGACATGATTATTGTTGCGGTAGACCCGCCCCTGATAGTCTTTGCTTATCGAGGCTGTCGGAAGATGCCCTGTCACCAGAAGAATATCATCAAAATATACCCTGCTGTAATCTACATTGATATCTGGGCCGACAAAATCATAGGCGTCAAATTTATTCATGTTGTTGGGCGTCGCACCGTCCGGAATCCCTATATGGGACAAGATAAATTTTTGTCCACCTACTGTAATTTGTTCGTACAGGGAAAACTCGGATAAATACTCGATGATTGCCTCCCGCTCGTCCATCGAAAGTTTCCCAAAACCATTAGCGGTTGTATCTCCGCCCATGCTTTGCCATGCGGCAAAATCAAGATAGAAATTCTCAATGTCACCGCCGAAATGCTTTCTTAGGTTTTCCTCGTTAAGCTCCAGCAATAGCTGCCCTAGAATCTTGTGAGCGATAAAATCATGGTTGCCCAAAATTGGAATTACATTGGCTCTCATACTCATGTCCATGAGTACCGCCATCGGTTCCGGCCCTCGATCCACCACATCACCGAGGACGTATAATAAGTCATCGTCCGTGAACTCAATCATTTCGAGCATCTTCATGTATTGTCTATAGCAGCCGTGGATGTCAGACATGGCGTAAATCATGGGTTATCTCTCTTATACTGTTGGTGATTATAGTTTCGCCAGTTCCTTCTCAAGCCATTTCCCAAATAATTCAATAACTGCTTCTGGAGTTATCACGCCATTAAGCACATTGTCAATAGTAAAATGAGTTCGACTTGAGCATTTTTGGTTTATTGTTTGAAAGTCTTCTTTATTGAGAAAAGCCTGAAAAGCTATTGCGTGTTCATATATCTCGTCTATTGTCGTATCGCCACTATAAGGACTTGAGCAACTGACTTTGCCGGGATTGACATTATTGATGAAACAAAGCTGCCCGAAATAATGGTGTGGGTTTTTAGAACTATTATCTACATCCGACCAGACTGTAGCAATGGAACAGTGCAAGCCTTTGTATAAAATATCAAGCCATACATACGGCTCTTTTCCGTTATTGCCTTTAGATATGCTTTTTCGCACGTAGAAACCTTCGTTTTCCTTTTTCGCAAATTTTTCGTTAAGAGTTTTTTTGTCACAAGGTTCACCTTTTTTGTCATTGACTCCGTGTTCCACAACGTATTTGCGCAGTTTTTCCATAACCTCTTCCGAATTTTCATTAATTCTCTTCAAGCACTCTGCAATCGTTAAATTTTTGTTTTCCATAATTACCTCTCTTTCCACCACACAAAAGAATTGACGTAGTCCTCCACTTTGCATATAATCTTCCTGTGTGTTCTAATTATACTATATCCAATGCCCCATTATTGCCCCATCAACCATATTGCCCCCACATCTTGCTGACTACATCCCGCACACTATTTCGCAAGGTTTCCGGGGATAGGATTTCCACCGAGTTTCCATATTGCAACGCCCAGTAGAGCATGGCGTTCAGGTTAACCCTGACGGATACCACGATGGAGTCTTCTTTGATTTCGGTGAAAGTGACATCCTTTCCTAACCAGTCGACTATATGCCCAATAATGTTCTTGTCGGCGCGGAATGTTACCATCCCGCTCTCGCCGCCATACATATAGATATGCTCTTTCATGTATCTCGACAAATCCAAACCGCGCTCATGACCCATTATGTCTCTGATGGGGCGTGATTTTTGATCCTTGACTATTTCAGCGTTGCGGATATAGTCAAGCCGATAATTGAACAACTCGCCCTTAGCATGGGCGCAGATCAGGTAATACCTTGCATTCGTGACGACGATTTCGTAGGGACTGACCGTGTATATATGCGGGCTGCCATCGGCATCCGGCACAATATGCTGCCTTTTGTCAGTCCCGTACGCGCTGAACTGGAAGGATACCTTCCTGCCTTTTTTTATCGCTTCGTTCAGGATTTCAATGGTAAGCAGTAGTTCCTTGTTCTCAGGATCATTTTCCGGCAGCATAGGCTTCTGCCGGAACGATTTACCGGCTTGTTTTTTAAGCTTACGTACAATTTCTTTGCACTGACTATAGGGAATGTATTTTGAAAATAGCAAACCGTCAATCAGCAGATGCAGCTCGGCATCGGTAAAGTCCTTGTTGAGATACCAGCCAGTATGAACAGAAATCTCATCTCCGTCTTTATCCACACGAATGGATTCGTTGTAATTGATGTCATAATAGCCAAGTTCGACCAGCTTATCCAGATTGCGTTTGATTGCTTTGCGATCAATATACGGGTATTTTCTCTGCATAAATTTATAAATCTCCTGTTGAGAAAGGGTATTGTTCTCATCAGAATGTTCTTCGAGTATCTTTAGGATGTCAATAAGATAGGTGTTCATGGCTTTCCTCGCTTTTTTTCTGATTAAACGCCTGCTTAATGCCTTTTTTAATAATACGATTATATCTGTTACTTCGTTCAGTCACAAGAAAATTTTGGGATTTGGCAATAATCTACGCATAAACCTTATACGCTGAACCCGATTTTATTGATTTTGGCGCTTTGCGTTGGTGCCGCAGCAAAATCATCCGCTGTCAACAGTAATAAGTCCTTTTTCTTGACATTGTCAAAATTCATCTTCAGTAATCGGCTTGCTTGTTTCATCCGCGCCCTTTCAAATAGATTCCGCACGTAGCGGCCATTTCCAAAGTCCGGCTCCTTATACGCGGCATTTAGAATCGACTGTAGTTTTTCTGCCACACCCTCGCCAATCGTCATGTGCAGTTTATTCGCCATATGATTCAGAATTTGCATGAGTTCCTCGGTATTATAATCGGCGAAAGGCACATGGAAAGCGATTCGTGAGCGGAGTCCGGGGTTTTTCTGTAAAAAAGTTTCCATTTTATCGTTGTATCCGGCGAAAATGACCACGATATCCTCACGTTGATTTTCCATTTCCTGTACGATAGTGCTAATTGCTTCGTCACCGTAACACCCATCGCGGTCGTCAACAAGGGAATAGGCTTCGTCGATAAACAGCACGGAACCTCTTGCTTCCCTGAATTTCTTCTGTACGGTTGGGGCAGTCCATCCGACATATTTACCGACAAGATCGGCTCTGCCCACTTCTACTAAGCTTCCGACCGAAAGCAGGCCGTTGTCTTTCATAATATGTGCGAACAACCGTGCAGCCGTCGTCTTCGCCGTTCCGGGAGAGCCGGTGAAAACCATGTGCATGGAGGGGCGGCTTTCTGTAATCCCACGCTCTTTGAACAGTTTTTGAGCTTTGAAGTAGTCAACTGCTTCCTTGATTACTGCTTTTGCTTCTGAAAGCCCAATCATGTTTTCCAGCTGACTATAGGCGTCACCGCTCGGCTTGTTTTCTTTTCCTGCTATACGTCCCGCTGATTCAAGCCTTGAATATTGTGTATAGCAGCTAATTTTCAACTGATTATCGTACCAGTGGCGAAAATCGGTGTTCAGTTCTGATACGGAGTATGTTTTCAGCGTGTCGCAAAGATTCTTGTAGAGCGCCTTATTCGGCCTAACTCCATGCTCACGTGAAATCTGTCGCAAATATTTTCTCGCATCATCAACAGCAACAGCATCTTCCGAGATTTCTACCAAAGTCATGGTGTCCAGTTGCATCCTCAAAACATTCTTTAGCCTTTCTGCGGCTCGCGGAAGAAGGAAAACAGTCAGTGTTTTGTTGCGGAACTGTCTGGCGATTTGGCACACATTCTCAATTGTCGCCATTTCTCCGCTTACAATGTCGCTATCTTCAGGAAGGTCAGTTATTAATTTGACTATCACCGCGCCGCCTTCACATAATCTGTATAGTTCCGTATATGCGTCGTTGTTTGTGCTATGCCAACGCCTTTCGCGATTGATATTTACTGTGCAATACCGTCGATTCTGCAATCTGCTGTTTGCATAAAGCGCTGATAGCATTATGGAAGAAATTTCATTCGAAATATCAATGTCGTCAGACTGTATGACATAATGAACAGGATGTCCGGCAACGATTCGTTTTGCAGGTATATATATTCGATTTAGTTCAGGTATTAGGCCGCTTTGGCAGAGTAGGCCGACTGCCTTTTTTATCATTTCTTCTCTGCTCGCGGCATTCTGAACCAAAGCTTCTGTGTACTTAAAATCATACCCCATATTCCTTGCGATATTTTCTAAATTTAGTCTCTCGTAGACATCGTGTTGGGTTTTTATGAAGTCGCTATTAGAGCTTAGCTCCAACAAGTGTTTTATGCCAAAAAAAGTGACCTCCTCAATTCTGACATCACGGCATATTATTCCGACTTCCGAAAGAAAACCGGAAAGAAACTCTTCAAATGTTCCGTTGTCTTGAATAATTGCACCCATCATCAGTTCCGTTTTTTCAATTGACGAGACAAACAAGAAATTATTTGTGTTTATTTTCTCCTGATACAAAGCTATCTTAGTTTGCAAAAGTCGTGACTGCTCCCGTTTGAATGCAAAGTTTGTCAGTTGATGCACGCTTTCGCCGAAGATTCTCCGAACCAATTCTATTTCCTGATTTGATTCAAGTGTTTCCTCGTTTGCATTATCGATTGAAATCGTTTTCTCATCCTCTTCGACCATATTGGTTATTTGTCCTTCTATTTTATAGAATATCACAGTTGATCTCCTTTCAGGTTCTCACCATGTTTCGACAGCCGATCATATCCGATTGTCGTTTTCATCGTAAGCGTAGTAAAGTTTGCGAAATCTGATCATGTCATCAATTTGCTCCTCAAGCGGATAGCACATATTTGATATTTGCGAATAATACTCGATTTGGAGAGTAATTCGATTGATTGTGCGAATGATTTTGTCGTCATCGTTGATGACTTGCACACCACCATCTGTCGGACTGCGAAACAATGTACCGCAATAGCGAATTTCAAAGACTTCATTGAATCTCGCCCCCAGACCGGCATAAGATGAGTTCATATCTTGGCCGAATTGCCAATCGACAAATGAAACGATGCGGAAATTGCCGACGACAGCCTGCCAATCCTGCCATTCGCCATATTTGCTTTTTACGCGGATCTCATAAACTGCCGATCCGTTTGGCAGTTCGTTATTGTCCATGTCAAAGATTTGCTTGTGCATATCGATGCCTGGCACGACCGCGAAGCCATGCATGATGTGTTGTAGCCGCGCAAACTGAATATTGCCTTGTTCATCCCTTTCCGCAACGTGGAATGGATAGAAAGAAATGTTTTTGTCATTTTCGTTAGTCCGTATAATAATCATCATGATTTCCTCCTTTAAATAATTTATCAAGGTTGTTTCAACCGCTTTCATCACGAATGCCTTCCTGCGCCCGACCTTGCTTGACCTAGGCGTGTTGCCTTGCGAACCCCCTCGCGCCTATAAGGCATAATGCAAGGTGGGAGTCGCAGTATCCATTCGTCTGCGTATTCAGTTTGCAAAGAACACCTTGTGTCTTTATTATACTGCGAGCCTTGGGGCATTAATGCACCAAGGCTCGCGCTATAAACATTTTTTAGTTGCAGCAGAAAACTACCTTGACAAAAGCGGTCTTTAGTGCTGGCAACTATATGAATCTGCTCGTTGCTTATTGACGACCCTAATAATAAGCAACTGGGAAATGTTTATCATCTTCATACTGTTTTATTACTTCGCCGGTCTTTATTGCATTCTTTACATCCTCGATTGATATGCCACGTTCTGATAGCCGATTCTTAGCGTGCTTGGTTGTCGCGATATTTACATCATTGCATAAAGCTTGCAAATCGTCAATGCTCAACATTTTAATCCCACCTTGTTAATTGTCCCTCCTGTCTGTGTAGATAAGAACAGTACACGACACTATTTTAACATAGACTGCCCGAGAGGGCAATTTTTTTATCTGAGCAAGGCAAATAATGACAAATCCAAACTCATCTCCCACGGGACAATGGAGTTTGGATTTGTTGGTGGACGATAACGGACTTGAACCGCTGACCCTCCGCACGTCAAGCGGATGCTCTACCAGCTGAGCTAATCGTCCCTGCTTTTTGACAATACTACAACAGGCCGGGCAGGTTGTCAACACTTTTTCCGATTAGTGCTGTGTGTCACCTAAAAGTGTGCTAAAATTATGCTGGACTTTTTCGACTGACAAGGCTAAGTCCCGTAGGAATACCCCAGGTATTTCAAGGGAGTTCAACGCAGTCAGGCGGAAAAAGACGGCTGTAAGAGTTGTGCACTTTTAGGTGACACGCAGCACTTGTGTATCCCGTGATCTTCTTCGCGGCCGCTGCCAGTTCCCCGGCAGGCTTTACAAGCCCGATGCGCACGTAGCCTTCCCCCAGCGAGCCGAAGCTGATTCCCGGAACGAGCGCTACCCCTGTCTCCTCGAGTAGCCCGAGCGTGAACTCCAGCGAGTTTCCGCAGCCTTCAGGGAGCTTCGCCCAGACGAACATAGTCCCCTGCGGAGGCGTCGTTTCCCAGCCGCCCCCGGACAAAGCCGCAATCAGCGCATCCCTGCGTAGCTGGTACTCCTTGCGTAAATCTGCCAGGCAGCTTTGCGGGCCTGTAATCGCTGCGACCGCCATATCCTGTACCGGCCTGAATATGCCGTAGTCAATGTTCGACTTCAACCTGCTCAATGCGGCGCACATATCAGCGTTGCCAAGCATAAATGATATTCGCGCGCCCGTGAGGTTAAAGGATTTTGAAAGGCTGTTGAACTCGACGCCTATGTCGCACGCGCCTTTTGCCTCGAGGAAGCTGTGGCCGGCAGCGCCGTCGAACGTGAGTTCGACATAGGCGTTGTCGTGTATGACGCGTATATCGTACTTTTGTGCGAACCACACCGTTTTCTCGAAGAACTCCATTGGCGCCAGCCGCCCGAGCGGGTTGGCCGGGTAGGATATAATGAGCAGCTTCGCATCGTGCGCTACTGTCGGCGAAATGCTCTCATAGTCCACGAGGTAGCCGCTCTCTTCGCGGAGCGGCGTGTCTACTGTGGCTGCTGAAGACAGCCGGGAACCTGTCAGGAACATCGGGTACCCCGGGTTTGGAACTAATACGGCGTCGCCCGGGTTCAAAAGCGCTAATGGCAGATGCGCCAATCCGTCCTGCGAGCCGATAAGGCCGCAGATGTTCCGGCTTCCGAGCTTCACCGCGAAGCGGCCATCGTACCACTGCGCTGCCGCGTCGAGCAGTTGCTCCGTATCAGTCAGAGCGTACCTGTAGTTCTCCGCTACCGATGCGCTCGCAAGAAAGGCGTCGACGATGTGCTTCGCGGGGGGCAGGTCAGGCGTCCCCACGCTCAAGTCGCATATTTCCTGCGTGCAAGTTTTCATCGCCTCGATGATTTTTACAAATATCGATGGCTGAAAAAAGTCCATTTTCTGCGAGAGCATAAATATCCCCCTTAGGGCACCAACGGATCGGGCCAGTTTGAAGCCCGCTGCATGTCGAAAGCGTTCCTGTATCCGTTTTCCTTCAGGATGCCGCAGGCTTCCGCGCTTCTGACGCCTGTTCTGCAGAAAACGATGATAAGCGCGTCTTTATCAGGCAGTTCCGAGAGCCTCGAAGCCAGTTCGGACACAGGGATAAGGACCGAGCCTTCTATGTGGCCCTCATCGTACTCATCCTGATTCCGGACGTCCAGGAGTATGGCGTCTTCGGCAGAGTTATATAGCTCCTTCGCTTCGTCGCCGGTCAGTTTTCTCGTCGATGAGGGGTCGTTATCTTGCGAGCCGGAGAAAGGCGCAGAGCCTGTTATTGCGACAATCAGCATCATGCCTGCCAGAAATGCTATTAGAGCCAGTAATATTACAAACTTGACTTTACTCGATCTGCTCATTGCTGATCATCCCTTTCTCTGCCGGTAATATGCATAGCAACTTAAAAGCTCCTAGGAGCCCAGCAGTGCCCTCGCCGGGTAGTCCATCAGCCGCATAAGTATGGCGATGAACTCCGCCGCTTTCGCTCCGTCGACTATCCTGTGGTCATACGTCAAAGAAAGCCCAATCACCGGCTTGGCAACAAAAACGCCGTCGACTGCCGCTGCGATATCCGTCACCCTGCCGACTCCCAGGATCGCCGCCTGGGGCGGATTGATTATCGGAGTGAAGAAATCGACCGAGCCATAGCTACCGAGGTTAGATACTGTGAAGGTGGCTCCGCTGACGTCGTCAGGCGTGAGTTCGCCGCTTCTCGCACGCGCAGCGAGGTCCTTCGCTTCGCGGCTGACGGCGAGCAAGCCCTTTTTATCCGCGTCATGAATGACTGGGACGATCAGGCCGTCTTCCAGCGCGGTCGCCATGCCGAGATTGACGCAGTTGTGCAGGGCGATGCCCTGCGCGGTCAGCGAAGAGTTCAAGATCGGCATCTCGCGCAGCGCCGCCGCTGTCAGCTTCATCAGAAGCTCGCCAATCGTCACGCGCTCTTCCTTGGCCTCAACTCCGGCGTTCAGCATTGCGCGGTACTCCAGGAGAGCCCCGGCGCCTGCGCTGACCTGGTGCGTCACCATCGGGATAGTCTGCCAGGCTTTCATCATCACTTCGCCAACGGCGCGCCTTATCCCCGAATACGGAATCATTGAATCCGGCCATGCGGGCGCTTGCGCCTGCGCGGCCGATATTGCCTGCGCGTAGCGCTGCACGTCTGCTTTTACGATGCGTCCGTTCGTGCTCGTGCCTTTTATCTGCTTGTAGTCGACGCCAAGCGCGGCCGCAAGCTTTTTCGCGACAGGAGAGATGAAAACCCTGCCCGCCGGGCGGTCTTCGCCCGCTGCCTGCGCAGCGTATGGCTCCGGCGCAGTCGCCCCGCCGCTCCGCGCCGGCTCGTCAACAGCGGCGCCCCGGCTGCCACGCTCGTGCGCTACTTCCTCGCCTTGTTCGCCCACGTAGCCAAGCACAGCCGCTACGGGGTATTTCTCTCCTTCTTGCGCGAGCTGCTTTATGAGCACCCCTCCGGCCGGGCTTTCGACGCAGTAGCTGAGCTTTTCTGTCTCAATGTCCAGGAGCGGCTCTTTCGGGGCTACCTGTTCCCCCTCGCCCTTCAGCCAGTTGACTATAGTACCCGTTTTCATCGTGAGCCCCAGCTTCGGCATTATTATTTCAACAGCCATAGTGGTGTATCCCTTCAGTTGCAGACGGACGTTGCCGCAGCTATGATCTTCTCCTCATTTGGGACATACTCCCTTTCAAGCGGGGGTGAGAATGGGCAGTGCGTGAACGGCGCCACTACCCTTTTAATCGGGGCGTCGAGGTAGTCAAGCGCCTCTTCGGCGACTATGGCGGCTATCTCCGCCCCGTACCCGGTGCAGCCGATCGCCTCATGGACGATGACAAGCCTGTTCGTCTTCGCGAGGGAGGCAAATATCGCCTCTTTGTCAAGCGGTATCAACGTGCGGATATCTATGACCTCAGCGCTTATCCCCCGCTTCGCCAGCGTTTCGGCAGCGCTTAGGCATTTATTGACCATCATGCCGTATGACACTATCGTAAGGTCGGCGCCTTCGCGGACGACGTTTGCTTTCCCGATGGGTACGAGATGCTCGCCCTCGGGCACGTCGCCCTCCATGGCGAGGAGCGTCTTGTTTTCGATTACGAGGACAGGGTTGTCGTCGCGAACGGCCGAGGCGAGCAGCCCCTTCATGTCGGCAGGGTTGGATGAAGCGACGACCTTTATTCCCGGCATATGTGTGAAAAACGACTCTATGCTTTGCGAATGCTGCGCTGCCGCGCTGATTCCCGCGCCGGCTTGGGCGCGAATCACCATGGAGAGTTTTGTCTGTCCGCCGACCATCCACGCCAGTTTTGAGACCTGGTTGAGCATCTCATCCATGCATACTCCCATGAAGTCCATGAAGTCATGCACGACGATGGGCCGCAGCCCGACTGCGGCCGCGCCGACTCCGAGGCTTGTGATCGCTGTCTCGCTCAGCGGCGTGTCCAGGACGCGCATCGACCCGTACTTTTGCAGAAGGCCCGCCGTCTGCCCGAAGGCAGAGCCGTACGCCCCGACGTCTTCGCCGCATATAAAGACATTCGGGTCGCGGGCCATTTCGATGTCCTGCGCCTCGCGTATCGCTTGCGTATATGTGATTATTCTGGGCATTATCCGCTCCTCCGGTGAAGCTGTACGGGGTCAAACCGCCCGCGATGACCGACGGTCGCCTTCCTTTTCTGCTGGCACACTTGTCAAAATACCAGGTCTTCGTACATGACGCTGACTTCCGGGTATGGGCTCTGCATTGCGAAATGAATTGACTCCAGGACTTCGTCGTTCGCGTCGGTTTTAATCCGTTCCAGTTCCTGCTCCGTAGCCGCGCCGTCATTGAGCAGCCTTTGGCCGAACACCGGTATCGGATCCTTCTCCAGCCAGAGCTTCTCCTGCTCCGCGTCTTTGTACGCGGCCGAATCGCCGATGAAGTGCCCGTGATGCCTCCAGGTAAGGCATTCGATGAGCGTCGGCCCGCCGCCATCCCTCGCCCTGTCCACGGCTTCTTTCGCGGCGTCGTATACAGCGGCCGGATCGTTGCCGTCGACGCGCACTCCGGGCATGTCGTATGCCGCCGCGCGCTGCGATATCGTTTTGTTCTTCGAGTGGTATTCAAACGGCGTCGACATGCCGAACTGGTTGTTCTCGCATACGAAGATCATCGGCAGCTCCAGAGCTGCGGCCATGTTCATCGACTCGTGGAACGTGCCCCTGTTCGAGGCTGCGTCCCCGAAGAACGACGCTGTCACGCAGTCGCTGCCTCTGTATTTCATGGCGTATGCCACTCCCGCTGCAATCGGTATGCCTGCCCCGACTATTCCGTTCGCTCCGATGATGCCTTTTGATATATCGGCGATGTGCATCGAGCCGCCTTTGCCTTTCGAGTAGCCGTCAACTTTTCCGTATAGCTCGGCCATCATACGTTTCATATCGGCGCCTTTTGCTATGCAGTGGCCGTGCCCTCTGTGAGTGCTGGTCACGCAGTCATCTTCGCGCAGGCAGGCGCACACCCCTGCGGCGACTGCTTCCTCTCCGCTGTATAGGTGCAGGAAGCCTACGAGCTTGCCTTCCATGAACAGTTTCGCCGACGCTTCTTCAAATGCGCGTATCCTGACCATGGTTCTGTAGAGCGATAAGTTCAGTTCTTTCGTGTCTTCCATATTTTTACTCCAAATGCGGTGTCTGTTCAGATACCCACTACCTCCAGGCGCTTCATCTCAGCAGATCTTTCGCCGCTTCTTTCATCGCTTCGGATACGGTGGGGTGCGCGTGCGTAACGCCGGCTATGTCTTCGGCTGTTCCTTCCAGCGACATGCATAACGCGGCTTCCGCGATAAGCTCCGAGGCTCCCCTGCCGGCTATGTGGACGCCCAGCAGCTCGCCGAACCTGCTGTCAGCGATTATCTTCACGAATCCGCCTTTGCCTTCGAGCGTGGCTTTCGAGTTGGCGTTCATATCCGATAAGCCGACGCGGTAATCCGCCCCGGAGTCCTTGGCTTGCTCTTCCGTGAGCCCGACCGAGGCCAGTTCGGGGTCTGCGAATACGCAGGCGGGCGTGATTACATTATTGCGGGCGGACGGGCAGCCCATGATCTGCTCCGCAGCCGTTTCGCCCTGCGACATGGCCGCGTGCGCGAGCATAGTCCTGCCAATGCAGTCTCCAACCGCGTATATGCCCGGTACCGAGGTCATGTAATTCTCGTCGACGTCTATCGCGCCGCGCGATATGCGTACGCCGGATTCAAGGAGGCCCATGCCCTGAGTGTTGGGCGTCCTGCCGACGGCTATTATGATTTTTTCTGCCGTGACGCTCTGTTCGCCGTTTTCTGCGGAAAAACGCGCCGTGAGGCCCTCCGCTCCGGTTTCCGCCGATACTATGGCGCAGGAGGTGTGTATATCAATGCCGTTATCGGCCATGTTTGCGCGGCAAAAGTCCGATATATCTTCGTCCATAAGCGGCAACAGGCGCGGCTTTGCTTCGATGATGGTCGTTTCCGCGCCCAGATAGCGTAACATCGTCGCAAACTCAACGCCGATTACTCCCCCTCCGACAATCAATACCGAAGACGGCACGCTGTCAAGCGATAGCGCGGCGGCGCTGTCAATTACTCCGGGCAGCTCTGCGCCCGGAAAGCCAAGCGCGGCGCTGACTGATCCAGTCGCGACAATAATCGCGTCCGCTGCAATCGTCTCGCCGCCGACATTGACGCTGCCCGCCCCCCGCAGCTCCGCCCTGCCCTCGCGCAGGGTGACGCCCGCGTGCTTGAACATCATGCGCAAGCCCGCCGTGTGGTGCGCGATAATGCCCTCCTTGTAGCGCATTGCCGCCTCCCAGTCCAGCTCGGCGCCGGTAAGGCGCAGCCCGGGTACTGAGCCTGAGCGTGCTCTGTGGTAGTTCGCGGCGACGTGCAGCAAGGCTTTCGTCGGTACGCAGCCTTCGTTCAGGCACACTCCTCCCGGAGAGGCCTGTTCGATCAGCGTGACGTCGGCGCCGAGCCCCGCCGCTCTTAGCGCAGCGGAGTATCCGCCCGGCCCGCCTCCGATTACAATGACCTTTTTGCCCATCTGACCCCTTTCGAGTTGGAAAGTGTCTGTCTGTTCAGGTACCCACTACCTCCAGGCTCCAGACTCCTAGGTCGTGAAGTAACTGTTCCTGAATCGTTTAGGCGAAAGCCCTGTTTCCTTCTTGAAAACTTTCGTGAAGTAGCTTTGGTCCTTAAAGCCGCACTGGCTTGAAATCAGCGACAAGCTCGCGTTGTTTTCAAGCAGCAGCTTCTTGCTTTTTTCCACGCGCACCTTTGTGATGTACGCCGTCAGGCTCAGGCCTGTCTCCTTTTTAAAGATGCTGCTCAGGTAGGACTTGCTTAGAAAAACCTCGCGCGCGAGGGAGTCCAGCGACAGCTTCTCGGCGCAGTTTCGCTTGATGTAGCTTGTTGTTTTATACACGACGTCGGAGTGTTTGATTTGCGCAAGGTCGAAGGCCTGCACTACGAAGCGCCGCACGATGTCCGATATCCACAGCGCGAGCTGATCGACGTCGGTGTACTGCTCGATCTGCGAGATGAAGTCTTCCGAGAGCCTGAATGTCTCCGCAGGATCCGCCCCGGCTTCAATCGTGGCTCTCGACAGGATCACCAGCAGTTCCAGAAGCCGCGCCTTTATCGCCCTGAGGTCATAGTTGCTGTATACGTGGATATGCGCGAGCATTTCGTTGATCATCTTCAGCGCGGAGTCCTTTTCGCCGCGCAATACAGAGTAGTGGAGCTCGCTTTCGAACTTCAACAGCATTTCCGCGTTCTTCACGTCTCCGTCGGCATAACTGTCCTTGGCGATATTTATCTCGTAAAGGAACTGTTCTTTATCGAGAAACGGCATATCGCGCTTCCGGCTTTCGGAGTCCGATATCATTTCCGTAACGGCGGATAAAATCTCTGATGTATGCCGGACCTTGCTTGTTGGCATCACGCTAAGCTGCGATATCGCCCATGCCATATCCTGCGCAGGCAGGTCGTACAGGACGTCTTGAAGGTCCCCCATGACGATCGGGCCGAGCACTATGCCCCCGGTTATCGCGCCATTGCGGCCGGAAACTGAGGCGGCAATGAATGTGAGTCCAAGCGGGCAGTAGTAGATGTACTTCCCGTTCCATCTGTGCGCTTCGTGGCATCCGTACAGATGGGTCGTCAAGCCTTTGTTCTTGCCGTGCGTGCAGAACATGCAAAAGCTTTTAAGGTCGTCCCTCGGGAGCAGCTCCGGCTGCCCATTTTCCGGGATATCGACGATATTGCAACCGATATCCAGCAGGTCAGAAAAATGCCTGCAGTATTTTTCGCAGTCTTGAAGCAACTCAGGTCCCACGGTCGCTCACCTCCTCGCGTTTCGGCTGTTTGTGTTGTGTCTGTTCAGGTCTAGGAGCTACATTACATTTCTTTTCAGCTCAAGAAATCTTTTAGCCTTTTGCTGCGGCTGGGGTGCCTCAGTTTTCTGAGGGCTTTGGCTTCGATTTGCCTGATGCGCTCCCTGGTCACATTGAACTCCTTGCCGACTTCCTCAAGGGTGCGCGTCCTTCCGTCTTCGAGCCCGAACCTGAGCCGGAGGACTTTCTCCTCGCGGGGGGTCAGCGTGCTGAGGACTTCCGAGAGCTGCTCTTTGAGCAGCGTAAATGAAGCAGCTTCCGCAGGTTCGGAGGCGTCTTCGTCGGGTATGAAGTCGCCGAGATGGCTGTCTTCCTCCTCGCCGATAGGCGTCTCCAGCGATACCGGCTCCTGCGCGATTTTGAGTATCTCCCGCACTTTTTCGACAGGCATGTTCATATCCGCCGCGATCTCCTCCGGGGTCGGGTCGTGGCCTAGCTCCTGAAGCAGCTGCCGCGAGATTCGCATTACCTTGTTAATGGTTTCGACCATGTGCACAGGTATGCGGATCGTGCGCGCCTGGTCGGCAATGGCCCTCGTAATCGCCTGCCGTATCCACCAGGTAGCATAGGTAGAGAATTTATATCCCTTTTTATAGTCAAACTTCTCAACTGCTTTTATAAGCCCCAGGTTCCCTTCCTGGATCAGGTCCAGGAAAAGCATGCCGCGCCCGACATAGCGTTTGGCGATACTGACTACCAGCCTGAGGTTCGCTTCCGCCATCAATCGCTTGGCTTCTTTGTCGCCTTCCGCCATGCGCATGGCGAGCTCTATCTCCTCTTCCGTCGAGAGCAGGTTGACTTTTCCGATTTCCTTCAGATACATACGCACAGGGTCGTCGACGCTGAAGTTATCGACCAACGTTTCCGGGTCGATGAGCTCGTCTTCCGCGAGAGTTTCGATCTCCTGGAGTTCCTCGATATCGGGCACAGTCTCGTCCGGCTGCTGAAAAGCGGCGTCCTCGGCGTCGCTGGTGTCTATGTTCATAGTCGCCAGGGTTTCGTAGAAGTGGTCGACCTGTTCCTGCTCGAGGTTCATATCTTCCATGAGCTCCTGAACCTCTTTCGTGTTGAGGCTGCCTCTCCTCTTGCCCTCTTCAATCAAGGCGTTGAGCCGCTCGTCGACAAACTGCTCGCGGCCTTTTTCGCCGAACTCGTCGGCGTTTTCCCGATCAGGCTCGTAGTCCTGCTCGCACTCACCCGCGTCAACTGCGATTTCTCCGTTTTCATTATCCAACATACCGCTTTCCTCCTTCGTCGTCGTAAGGAGCCTTGGAAAAAACTCCCGCCATAGTCAAAGCGCTGTATTTACTTGCGTTCTTTATACTTCCTTACCTCCATCAGCAAATCGCCGTCCGGCTGCTTCGTCTTGAGCTTCTCTGCTCTGATTTTCGCGATATACTCGCGTATTGTATGCTCGCTTCGCGAAACAGCGTCGGGTTTTTCAATTATCATCGTCAACTGCGCCGCCTCGTCGACGCTCAGGCCCGACAAGATCAGCGAGGGAGAGACTTCCCTGCCCCCTCCCGCCCTGTCGATAAGCAGGCGGAAGACTTTTGCAAGGAAGGGCGATGTGAACTCCTCTTGCGTGAAGCTCTCTTCATCAATCGCCGTTATGAGCGCCGGATCGCGGATCAGCCTTCTGACCAGGCCTTCCTCCGCTGCCGCCGAGTACTGGTCTTCGTACCGGAAGGATCTATCGCCGTTTTGAGCCGCCGCCGGGCGCGCCACGCCCCTCTCAAACTCTTTCCTTTGCCGGCTCTTTTTGATCTTGATGAGTTTTTCCGTTTCGGTTGATACCGACTCAGCCGATACTCCGGCGACTTGCGCCGCCCGCGCTCCGTAGACTTCCCTCTCGGGCTTGCCCGGTAGAGACGACAGCAAGTCCGTCGCTTCCGTGATATATGCCAGGCGCCCTGCGTCCGTCGTAAGATTGTGCTTGCCGCGAAGCGTGGCGAGCCTGTATTCTATGTGATTCCCGCTTTCGTCAAGCAGCGCCCTGAAGGCATCCGCTCCTTTCGTCCGGATATACTCATCCGGGTCTTTCGCGGTTCCGAAATCCGCCACTCTGACGCTGACTTCGGTCTTCTCGAGCAAAGCTATAGCGCCCAGCGCAGCCTTGCGCCCTGCTTCGTCGGTATCATAAGCCAGGACGACGCTGCTTGCGTATCGCGCCATAAGCCTCACCTGTTCGGCAGTCAGCGCAGTGCCGAGGGAAGCTACCGCGCAGTCAAAGCCTGCCTGATGCAGCGTCACGACGTCGATGTTGCCCTCAGCCAGGATAAGCATACCGGCTTTGGACTTCCTTGCGAGGTTCAGCGCGAACAGGTTGCGGCTCTTGCTGAAGGCAATCGTATCAGGCGAGTTCAGGTACTTTGGGCCGTCTCCGCTGAGGACCCTGCCTGAGAATCCGACGACATTGCCCCGCACGTCTATTATCGGAAAAATGAGCCGGTTTCTAAACCAGTCGTAGACATTAGCTGCGGAGCGGCCGCTGCGCGAAAGGCCCGCTTGCGTCAGTTCCGTCGTTGAGTAGCCTTTAGCCGTCATCGCGTCTGTCAGCATGGTCCATGCGTCAGGCGCGGCTCCGAGCCCGAACTTCTTCACCATGCCTGCGGATATGCCGCGCGACGAAACATACTTTCTTGCGGGTTCGCCTATCGGCGACAGCAGCATCTCGTGGAAGAACCTCGCGGCGTCGCGGTTCAGTTCGTACATTCTGCTGCGTTTTTGGCTTGTGTCTTCGCCCGCGCTATCTTCCGGGACTGTCATTCCCGCTTTGCCTGCAAGGAATTCAACTGCCTCGCGAAAAGGCAGGTTCTCGCTGTCCATGACGAAGCTGATCGCCCCGCCGCCTTTTCCGCAGCCGAAGCAGTGGTATATCTGCTTTTCTGTGTTTACCGCAAACGAAGGCGTCTTCTCGCTGTGGAACGGGCACAAGCCGAACATATTCGCCCCGCTGCGCCTTGTAAGCCTGACGTATCCGCCTATCAGGTCGGCGATGTCCGTCCTGCTGACGAGTTCATCAATGAAAGTGGAGGGTATCGGCATCGGCAATAACTCCGTACGTTCAGTACCATTCCGGGCCGGATGGCACGGAAAACCCGACGGGTATGAATATGTTCTCATACTGGCTTATCGCGTATTTATCCGTCATGCCCGAGATGTAGTCGCTGACTGCCCGGGATACGCCCTCCCGCGTCGATATGCGCGCGTACTCCTGCGGGAGCAGGTCGGGGTGCGAAGAGTAGTAGCCGAACAGCCCTTCAATGAGGCCCAGGACTTTCTTCTCTTCCCCTTTCGCTTTCGAGTTCCTGTAGACTCTGCTGAACATAAAGTCTCTGAAGGTATTGAACACAAACGCAACCTGGGGGCTGTGCGATATCGCGCCTGTGGCTTCGCTCTCGTTTATAACGTCATGGATGAGCGTGTCTATCCTGTCGCTGTGCTTGCCTCCGATTGCGCAGGTGATTTCCTCCGGTATGTCCGAGTCCCTGAGGATGCCCGCTCTGATCGCGTCGTCGACGTCATGGTTTATATATGCTATTCTGTCCGCCACGCGGATTATCCTGCCTTCCTGCGTCTCCGGCAGGGTTGCGCCGGTATGGCACAGCAAGCCGTTCCTCGTTTCGTATGTAAGGTTGAGGCCTTCGCCTTCTTTTTCAATCCTGTCGACCACCCTGAGGCTCTGCTCGTTGTGCTTGAACCCGCCTTCGCCGGACAATATCGAGTTGAGCGCCCTTTCACCGGCGTGGCCGAACGGCGTATGCCCCAGGTCGTGCCCCAGCGCTATGGCTTCGGTAAGATCCTCGTTGAGCATCAGGCCCCTGGCTATCGTCCTGGCAATGCGCGCCACTTCCAGCGTGTGAGTCAGGCGCGTCCTGTAGTGGTCCCCTTCGGGCTGCAGGAATACTTGCGTCTTATGCTTGAGCCTGCGGAAAGCCTTGCTGTGCGTTATTCTGTCGACGTCGCGCTGGTAGCAAGTTCGTATATCGCACTCGGGCTGGCTTCTTTTGCGGCCTTTCGAGTCCTCCGCGTGCGCGGCCCCCGGCGCAAGCGTTTGCGATTCGAGCTCCTGCCTTTTCTCTCTTATCGAGGGCATATAGCGTAACCTCATTTTATCCGTAATGTGTCTGTTCAGGTACCCCGTAATTTCGGAAGTCACATGTTCCTGTACCTTATTGGTTTAGGCCGCATTTTAATCCCTGAAACGATGCCTGCCGCTGCGAAGCAAGTAACGATGTATGAGCCGCCATAGCTGAAAAACGGCAGCGATATCCCGATAACCGGCAGCAGCCCGAGGCACATTCCGATATTCTCGAACGTATGAGCTATCAGCATCGCTGATATGCCAGAGCATACCAGCATCCCCAACGAGCTGTTCGATTTGGCTCCCACATAAATGCACCTGACTATCAAAGCCAAGAGCAGTATTACTATGAACATGCAGCCTATGAACCCCAGCTCCTCGCCGGCGGCAGAGAAAATGAAGTCCGTGCTCTGGGCGAAGATAACGCCCCCCTGGGTTATGCGCCCCTTGCCGAGCCCTTGCCCGTAGAAGCCTCCCGAGGCTATGGCTTTCATGCTCTGATCCGACTGCCAGAGCAGGTCGAGCCTTTGCGGGTCGATAACGTCAGGTATAAATGGCGCGAGGATGCGGTCTTTGTACCTCTGGTCGAAGTAGTTAAGCCAGGCGAAAGAAGCCGCGACAGCGACCACGGCGCCGCCGAGCGCGAACCAGCGCAGCTTGAGCCCGCCGATGAACAGCATAATCACTAGTATGAACAAGTATACGAGGGCTGACCCGAGGTCGCGGGATATGATTACAATAAGCCCGAATATCAAGACGAAGACCGCGACGATCTGCAGCAGCGAAGAGAAGGTGTTCAGTGATTTTTTCTCTTTATGGTCCGTCAGCATTTTCGCGGTGATGATGACAAATGTTACTTTGACCACTTCCGCCGGTTGAATGCCGATACCGAAGAACCTTAGCCAGGCGCGGTTCCCCGTGTCTTCCAGGCCGACTCCCCAAAACTGCAGCGTCAGAATGAACAGGGCGCTGAATACAATCAGGAACCTCGACTTGTCAGCGATTATGTCAATATCCAGATACGAAAAAACAACGAAGAGTATTACTCCGAGTATCATCGCGACGACTTGCACTGTAACCTGGTTATTTGCCAAATTGCTGTTGATACTCGAAATAAGCACTATGCCGATAATGGAGCTTGTCAGGCACAGCACCAGCAGCAGGATATCCGCCTCGCGCAGGAAGCGCAGCACTGCTTTCAGGAAATCTCTCATAACTCGCCTATTATAGCACCCTTTCTGCCGCGCGTAAACACATACTGTTCCATTTATCTGAAAATAGTGCTATACTGCTCCTATGATAATCATCACAAACAGCGAAGCAGAAACGATCCGCGCGGGCGAAGCGCTCGGGCGCGAGCTCAAGCCCGGAGACGTCGTCGCCATAATAGGCGGGTTAGGCGCCGGGAAAACCGCCTTTACCGTAGGCTTGGCAGGCGGGCTGCGCTGCGCTGCGTCAGTCAGCAGCCCGACATTTACAATCGTCAACGAGTACCCGGGCTCCGTCCCGCTTTACCATTTCGACCTGTACCGCCTAGCGGGTGAACAGGAGCTGTTCGGCATAGGCTGGGACGACTACCTCGGGCTTGGCGGGGTTTGCGCAGTAGAGTGGGCGGACAAGGCGCCGGGCGCCCTGCCTGAAGGCGTAATAAAAGTAAAAATCGAGTCGCTGGGCGGCGACTCGCGCTCCATCGAGATACAACACACAACACAAGGGGACGGTTCTCTTGTGTTGCAGCCCCCTTCGCATAGCGTCGCTAGCGACGCATTTTGAAGGGGGAAGCTGCCGAAGGCAGCGGGGGTTGTCCAGCGTCCGAAGGACGCTTTGGCCCCGCAGCAACACACAGGGACGGTTCTCTTATGTCGTCACAGTTCATCGGGGAGTTCAATTGACGGAAAGGGTTCCTTATGCTGATACTCGCCATGGAATGCTCCGCAGCCCCGGCATCCGCCGCTGTCTGTTCAGACGGAGCCCTGCTGGGCCAATACTTCCAAAATAGCAAGATGACGCACAGCCAAACGCTGCTCCCGATGGCAAAAGCGTTGCTTGACAGCCTTGGACTTTCCCTGAAAGAGCTGGGGCTGATAGCGGTGTCTCACGGGCCCGGTTCATTCACCGGTCTTCGCATCGGCGTCTCCGCTGTGAAAGGCTTAGCCTGGGGGCTTGACATTCCTGTATGCGGCGTATCCACGCTTGAGGCGATGGCATACCAGTTGCCCGAGGCAGAAGGTACGCTCTGCCCGGCCATGTATGCGCGCAACAACAATGTCTATAATGCCTTGTTCAAGTGGGCAGACGGCAAGCTTACGCGCGTGTGCAAGGACCGCGCTATATCTCTTGACTCCCTCGCAAGCGAGCTCGCCACCCTTGGAGGGCGATATACGATCTTGGGCGACGGGGCGCTTCTTAGCAGAGGCTTTCTGTCTGCGGCAGGCGTAGACTGCAACATCGCGCCGGCCCTTACGATGTGGCAGACCGCGTACGGCGTCGCGCTCGCTGCCATGCAATCGGAGCCTTTACATCCATCGATGCTGGAGCCTGTTTACCTGCGCCCCTCGCAAGCGGAACGTAGCATTTCAAAAAAGTGTTGACCTGGCGATACAAAGTGTGCTAGAATGCTCTGGCCGCTTTGAATAGGCTTGTTTTTGTCTGCGCCGAGTGTGCGCAAGGCTTGAACTCAAGAGAAGGTTAGCTACACCTTCCGCCTGCGATAGCGAGACTCAATTCTGATGAGGAGAAAACGTATGACAAAAGCGATAATCGAAACCGGCGGAAAACAGTACAGCGTTAAAGAAGGCGACGTCGTCTTCATTGAGAAGCTCGACGAAGAACCCGGCGCCGTGGTTACCTTCGACAGAGTCCTCGCGCTCTTTGGTGAAAACGGCGCGGAGTTCGGCTCTCCGGTGCTGTCCGGCGCGACAGTTACTGCCAACGTCGTAAAGAACGGAAAAGCGAAGAAAATCACAGTTTACAAAATGCATCCGAAAAAGGGCTACAGAAGGAAGCAGGGACACAGGCAACCATACACGAAAGTCCAGATCGAAACAATCTCTGTCTGACTGCCGCTTACGATAGGAAAAGGAGTAATTTGACATGGCACACAAAAAAGGAATGGGCTCGAGCAGAAACGGGCGCGACAGCAAGTCAAAACGACTGGGCCCCAAGCGCGCGGACGGTCAGTTCGTGCTGGCCGGTAATATACTAGTCCGCCAGCGCGGCACAAAGATCCACCCCGGCTTAAACGTTGGCAAGGGTAGCGACGACACACTTTACGCACTCAAGGACGGCAGGGTGCGCTTCGAGCCGATGGGGCGCGACCGCAAATGCGTCTGCGTATACGAGGAAGCGGCTCAGTAGGAATCTATGGCTCGCCCGACAATAGCACGCCCGCCTCTTTTTGGCGGTCTTGCCGGGCGAACCATTCTGTCGCAGCAAACCAAGCGCTGTAAAAGAGGTTGAGTCTCAAAATGAGACTCAACCTCTTTCGCTTTTTTCAGGCTCCCCGTCCAGGGGCTGCATTTATTACGTCTGCGAGTCGACCAGGGCTTTCCTCTTGGTAAACCCCGGCATGAAAATGAAGAACATAACCATGCCCAGCACAAGCGGTATGATGCCCGTCTTGATAGCAGTCGAGTAACTGGAACGCTCGACGACCATGCCCCCGAACATCGGGCCCATCCAGCCCGCCAGGTCGATGCCACCGTACAGAGTGTTGCTTGCCACGGCGCGCCTGTTTGGCGTCTCCGTCTGTATGCACAGCGTGTTCAGGCCCGGATTGACAAAACCGTTGCCAATCGCGGAAAGCACTGCCCCCACCAGGACGACAGACAAAGACTTGCTCTCGGAAATAATGAAGATGGCCACGCCGATAACGAGCATGCCGACGGGCAGGACCTTCTTCATGCCGATCTTGTCCATAATCCTCCCGCTGATCGGCCTTGTGACGAGCATAACCAGCGCAGTCGTCGTCGAGAAAAGCCCGATTTTCCCTATACCGTTTTCAAGCGCGAAAGGATCGAGGAAGTTCCTGTACAGCGAGTTCGAAATGTGCGTGAGTATTACGACGACCGTCATCGGGATCGTATACTTTGAAATAATAGTCTTGTACCATTTTTCCTTATTGACAAGCTCCGCGTTCGTGTGCTTATGCTTGATCATAAACAGCGGGACAGCAGCCATCGCCAGCAGAGCGGAAGAGAAGAAAAAGGCGAACTTGTACCCAAGCGCGACCCCTTCGGGGCCTTCCATCATCTTTGGCCCCAGGTCCCTCATCCACAAGCCCAGGTTCGGTCCGATCGTCTGCATGACCGTTCCGCCAAGGCTGTATACGGCGACGCCGGAAGCCACCCTTTCCCGGGGCAGGCTGTCGACTGCAATCGTCATCGTAAGGGAGCCCATGAAGGCGTACTGCATCCCCTGGATTATCCTAAAAGTTACAAACGCCCCCGTCGTGTTGAAGAGCGCGTAACCGAGGTTTACGATCCCTCCGGTTATATATACGGCGATGAGCAGGTTTCGTTTGTTTAGCTTTGCCTGCATAGGGCCTGCGATCGGCCTCATCGCGAGCGCGACGCCGAAGTACAGCCCTACAAGGTTCCCCATGACCGTCGGGCTGACGCCGAGCGCGTCCGTGGCGTACCTGGCGATCAGGATGTTGACTGAGTTTTGCCCCAGGAACTGAAATGTCTGCGCGAGGAAGAGGCATATGAACGTCCTGTTCCAAATAGTCAGTTTTGCGGGGTCCTGCAAAGCGTTTGGTTCATTTGACATTTATTCTATATGTCCCCTTCCTTTTCTGAGCGCCTCAAGTTGCTCCATGCGCTCCGCGACCCGCTGCTCCCGCCCCTGGTTCCCGGGAATATAGTACCTGCTCCCGGCGAGCGATTCGGGGAGGCAGCTCATCGCGGCGACCTTCTCTTGCGTATCGTGCGCATATATGTAGCCATCGCCATAGCCCAGGTCTTTCATCAAGCGCGTCGGCGCGTTTCTTATATGCATTGGCACAGGCTCGGCAGGCTTCGCGTTCGCGTCCTCGGCGGCGCGCCCGTACGCGACGTACAAGGCGTTGGATTTCGGCGCTAATGACATATATACGACAGCATGAGTGAGATGCACGCTGCACTCAGGCATCCCGATGAAGTGGCAAGCCTGATACGCGCCGACTGCCACGCTCAGAGCCCCGCTGTCAGCCATTCCGACATCCTCGCTTGCAAAGCGCAGAACCCTGCGGGCGATGTAGAGCGGGTCCTCCCCCGCTTCCAGCATCCTCGACAGCCAGTAGACGGATGCGTCGGCGTCGCTGTTGCGCATGGACTTGTGCAAAGCGGAAATGATGTTATAATGCTCCTCGCCGTCCTTGTCGTACAGAAGCGACTTCCTGCTCACGCACTGCAAGACGACCTCTTCCGTCACGGTTACGCCGCTTGCGTCGTAATCCCCGTTCAGTACTACGATATCAAGCGTGCTGAGCGCGACGCGCGCGTCGCCGTTGGCGAAGGCCGCGATAACGCCGAGCAGCTTGTCTTCTATCCTGACTTGCTGCCCCCCAAAGCCGAAGGGGCTGACGATCGCCTGTTGTAGAAGGCCGGTAAGCTCCTCTTGGCTGAGCGCGTGCAGCACGAATACGCTGCATCTGGAGAGCAGCGCGGATGTTATCTCAAACGAGGGGTTTTCCGTAGTGGCTCCTATGAGGATTATGCTCCCCTTTTCTACATACGGCAGGAATGCGTCCTGCTGCGCTTTGTTGAAGCGGTGGATTTCGTCAATGAAGAGGATTGTCCTGACGCCCAGGAGGCTCGTGCTCTCAGCGCGGCTCATGACTTCCTTGATTTCTTTTATCCCGCTCGTGACAGCGCTGTAGTTCACAAACTCAGCTTTAGTCCTGTTTGCTATGATCCGCGCCAGCGTTGTTTTTCCGACTCCGGGCGGGCCCCAGAATATCATCGAGGACACCATATCTTTTTCGATCATGCTGCGCAGTACTTTGCCTTCGCCAAGCAGGTGCGTCTGGCCGACAAACTCAGCGAGGTCGCGAGGCCTGAGCCTGCTGGCGAGCGGGCCTGTAGGTCCCCCCTGTTCAAACATAGACTGCTGCCTGTCATTCGTTGCCACTTAATCACCTGCTCTGTCTGTTCAGGTACCCACTACCTCCAGGCGTTACATTTCATTTCTATCGCTCAATGACGCATCCATGCGTCAATTCGCGAGCGCTCCACATGATTACCTTGTTTATCGAATCGAAGCCTGCTTCGATTCGAAGAGGAGCTGCGATGGAACGAGC
>Ga0082212_10002510_pt1 | contig 26709 bp, 9 predicted proteins | sample TergutNt197P3_FD_71548 | JGI IMG/M metagenome (GOLD analysis project Ga0082212, IMG submission 71548) | Neocapritermes taracua P3 segment gut microbial communities from Petit-Saut dam, French Guiana - Nt197 P3 | ecosystem: Host-associated > Arthropoda: Insects > Digestive system > Gut ...
GGTGTTACGGCAGCCGTATTCATCGGTATAAGCCACGAATACTTTACCTTGCGTGGTATAATCTTCGCCCCAGCAAATTTTTACGGTATCTGCGGTGGAAGGCGTAATATGTCCGTCAAACACATCCCAAACGTAGTCGGTCATTCCGCTTTCGGTTCGGTAAACGGTGCAATGGTGCAAACATTCTTCGGTGCTGCCGGTAATGGTAGGTTCGGGCAGTGCGCGCACCAAAATCTGTTCGGTAAATTCACCGGTACAGGCGCCCACCAAACTAATCACTTCCAAGCGAATATTGTGTTCGCCGGCAGGGAATGCGTGTTTCGGATTGGGAACGCTGTCGAATGGAACAGTATCATCTTCAAAATACCAGTACCATTTTTTAGTATTGCCTGCGGTGGCGTTGTCGGTTCCAATTTTCGACAAATCGGTAAACTGCGTGGAGTCGCCGAAACAAACAATATCTGAAGTAAATTCGGGTATTACACGCGGTTGTATATTAACGGTAAATTCGCCAATTTCATCGGGGTGGCAGCCGTTATCTGTAACAACATCCAATGCTATGGTAAATTCGCCCACTGTTTTCCAAAGAATGCGAACAGAATCGGTGCCGTCTCCACCGGAGATAATGTCATAGTCTTCGCCCAATTCGCCGTTTATCGTCCAATAAAAATCTTGCAAAGCAGGATGCGATGCATAGCGATACATTGCGCTTTCAATATCCACGCAGGGAGTTTCATTTCCAGAAATGGTGGGTTGCGGCGGAATATTGTAAATGATGATGCCCGTTAAACTGTCGGTTCCTCTACATCCGTAAGCATCGGTGTAGGCAACATAAACTTTGCCGGTAACGGTATAATCTTCGCCCCAGCAAATTTTTACGGTATCTGCGGTGGAAGGCGTAATATGTCCGTCAAACACATCCCAAACGTAGTCGGTCATTCCGCTTTCGGTTCGGTAAACGGTGCAGTGGTGCAAACATTCTTCGGTACTGCCGGTAATGGTAGGTTCGGGCAAGTAGCGCACATAGATTGGCAGGGTAACGGTTTCCGAACAACCCACGAGGCTAATCACTTCCAGCGTAATGTTATGTTCGCCGGCAGGAAAAGCATAGCTCGGATTTTGAACATCGGCAAACGGTTCGGTTTCATCTTCAAAATACCAATACCAATATTCCACATTGTCGTCAGAGGTAATTTCCGTGCCAATGAGCGATAAATCGGTAAACTGCGTTTCGTAGCCAAAACAAACGGTGTCCGCTTCAAAGTTTGGATAGATAGGATATTCAACATAAACTTCCAAAGTGCCTTCAAAATCCGGATCGCAACCTTCATCAGAAAATACATTTAAGGTAATGGTGTGTGTGCCGGGTTCCGACCATTTTACATAGATATAACTCATATTCAAACCTCCGTCCGTAATGGTGGCGTCGGCGGGTAATGACCATTCATAATCAACAATTTCAATATCCTCTTGGGGTACAAAATGATAATACACTTCCTGATCGATGCAGCACGCCTCCGGTCCGTCTATTTCGGGCGTATCCGGCAGTTCGTGCACGGTAACCTGAAATTCCATTGGCGGAGATGCCTTACAACCATTGCCATCGGTATAAGCCACCTCAATTTTTGCCAAAGAGGAGGCAAACGTTTGATTCCAGCAAACTTTAAGGCTATCCAAATGGATGTCGCCATCTATATTACCATTGGTAACAATCCATTCATAATCAGACATATTTTTATCTGTATAAAATACTGCGCAATGATGGAAGCATCCTTCGTGCGTGCCTGTGATATTGGGCACGGGCAAAGTATCCACTTTTATTGCAATAATGGTATCGTGCATACAATTCCCCACAAGGCTGGTAATTTCCAATCTGATATGATGCACGCCGGCAGCAAAAGCAAATTGCGGATTTTGAACAGTGGCAAACGGCTCGGTTTCACTTTCGTAATACCAATTCCAGCTGGCAGTGTTGCCCGTTGAAGTGGGCGCGGTTCCTATGGTACTCAAATCGGTAAACTGGGTTTCAAAACCAAAGCACACGGTATCTGCTTCAAATTTTGGATTCACGCGCGGCTGCACGGTTACTTCAAACCTGCCGATTTCATCGGGGTGGCAGCCCAACGCGGAGGTTACCTCCAAAGTAATTTCGTGAACACCGGAAGTGTGCCATTCCACGCGCAAAGAGTCGGTGCCTAAGCCATCAACAATAGTACCGCCACCGGAAATATGCCAATAATAATCATCAATTTTAGGATGAGATTCATAACGATATAACTCGGAACTGTACAAACAAGGCGTTGCATTTCCAAGAATTTCGGGCGTTTCCGGAATGGTGTAAATGGTAATGTTGGGCAAACTGTCGGTGGCACGGCAAAGGTTTTCATCGGAATAAGAAACGGTTACTTTACCTTTCACGGTGGTATCCAAATTCCAATACACTCTTACGCTGTCTAAATTATTCGCGCCCAAAATTGTGCCGTCGAACACTTCCCAGAGATAGTTTATTTTTCCTTTTTCGGTGTAATAAACCACTGTATCGTGGAAACAGGCTTCGGTAGGTCCGGTAACGGTTGGCTCAGGTAAAGCGCGAACTAAAATGTCATCTGTATATGCATCAATACAAGCGCCCACAAGGCTAATTACCTCTAATCTAATTTCGTGTGTGCCTGCCGAAAATGCTTTTTTGGGATTTTGTACGCTGTCGAACGGAACAGCCGCTCCATCAACATACCAGTACCATTTCGCCGTATTAGTTGCATCTGCATTTGTTGTTCCAATTTTTGTTAAATCGGTAAACTGTGTTGAATCTCCGAAACAAACTATATCTGAACTAAATTCCGGAAATACACGTGGTTGTACATCTATTAAAAGTACCCCAAGGTCGTGAGGATGACAATTATGTTCTATTGTAGTTGCATCTAACAGAATAGTATAGTTGTTAACTGTCAGCCACTTAATGCGAACCGAATCCGTATCATTGCCCCCTGAAATAATTTCAAAGTCAATATTTTCTACTCCATCAATCGTCCAAACATAATCATGCAATGTAGGGTGAGGCCAGTAAAGATAAAGCGCCTCGGCGGTTTCAACGCAAGGCGTTGCATTGCCACTGATAATTGGGGTGGGCGGAAGGTCGTAAACTTGAATATTAATTAAACTGTCGCTTCCTGTACATCCGTAAGTATCAGTGTAAGTAACATAAACTTTGCCCAAAATTTCAGTATCAGTATAACCTATATCCCAACAAATTTCTACAGTATCTTTATCAGAGGTTATGGGTATTGTTCCATAAAATATATCCCAAATGTAATTGCTCATTCCACTTTCGGTTCTATAAACCACGCATCGCTCAAGACATTCTTCAGGACTGCCGGTAATGGTGGGTACGGGCAATGCGCGAACAACCACCTGGATGGTAGTGTCGTGCACACATTCGCTAATACTTGTAATTTGCAGTTTTACATAATGGTTTCCTGCTGTGGCAAAAGTAAAGGAAGGATTTTGAACGATTGCAAACGGCTCGGTGGCATCATCGGCATACCAGCGCCATCTTTGGTCGGGATTTGCAGACGTGTTGGTGTTATCGGCAAAATCATCGCCGATTTTACTCAAATCGGTAAACGCAGTGGCATCGCCAATACAAGCCGTCGTAGCGCTGAAGTTGGGTTTTATTTGCGGTTGCACGGTAACGGTGAACGTTCCGGCATTATCGGGCACACAGCCGTAATTGGAAACCACCGTTAGCGTAAGGGTTTGCTCGCCGGCTTGTGTCCATTTTACACGGATAGAATCTTTGCCGTTTCCGCCGCTCAACACTTCACCGCCGGTTACTGTCCACGTGTAATCCACCATCGTCATTCCTGTTTGTGGAGTAAAACGATAGAGCGCATCGCTATTGAAGCAGGGCGCATCGTTGCCGGTAATTACGGGAGTTGCCGGTAGCGGTCGTATCGTAACGCGAACGCTGTCTTCGCCAAGGGAACGACAGCTGTGCGTGTCGGTGTAATACACTTTCACATAGCCGTAAGTTGGGGCAAACAATTTATCCCAGCAAACAGTAACATTATCCAAATTGTCGGCGCCGTCAATCGTACCGTTGGTTACCACCCATTGGTAGTTGGTCATTCCGCTTTCGGTATGATACACATCACATTGTTTGAAACAGGTATCCAAACTTCCGCCAAAAATCGTAGGTTCGGGAAGTTCATAGAGGGTAATATTCAGCGTATCCACCATTGCGGCGGGGCAAGTGTTCGGCACATTGTAACTCACGGCTAACCTTCCCGTTCCGGGCGTATTCCACAGCACGGTGGCATCGTTGGTTAACCCACCCGAAAGAATAGTACCTCCGCTGATGTACCAGCGGTAGTTTGTCATTCCTTCCAACGTAGTGTAATGAATCTCTTCGGAATCTAAACAACGGAATAAATCTCCCGAAATGGTAGGTCTATCCACATTCAGCACATTGATTATGAGTTCGCCGACATCCGTTGGCACGCAGCCTGCGGGGTTGGCAATATCTAAGGTAATGGTTTGTGAACCGGATTCCGTCCATCTTATCGTTGCAAAATTAAAACCGTTTCCGCCGGCAATAATGGTTCCGCCGGTAACCGACCAGTAAAATCTGTCAATAATATAATCTTGAGGAACAAAAGTGTAAGTATGTTCCGAATAGAGGCATACGGTACCGGTTCCGCTAATTTCGGGTATATCGGGCGGCTGTCGAATGATGATACGTGCAGCATCATCTTTGGGTAATGCGTTGCACGTGTGTCCATCGGTATAAACAACGCCCAAGAAACCCGGGGTTGGGGAAGGCAAAATATCCCAGCAAACTTTAACACTGTCCAAGTTGTCAACGCCATCAATCGTACCGTTAGTTACGGTCCATTGGTAGTTGGTCATTCCGCTTTCGGTTTTATAAGTTATACATTCATTATAGCAGGTGTCGAGGCTACCGGTTATGGTAGGAATGGGGAGCGGATAAGGCGCAGCCGCTCTGGTTGTTTCGTGCACACAGCCGTTGTTGCTGATTACCCTTAATTTCACCACTTCTCCTATCGCCAACACTTTATGCGGATCGCGAACACTGTCGAAAGGAACGGTGGAGTTGCCTAAGTACCAATACCATTTGTATGTATTTAATGTGGTGGAAGATTCTACGCCAATCAAACTTTCATTAACAAAAGAGGTTTCTGTTCCCACACAAGCCGGAGGGAGATTAAATGCGGCTGTTACCAACGGGTGCATTTTAACTTTGATGTGTGTTAATCCGAAATTCTCTTCATTCACACCGCCGTAATCATAAATTAAACGAAGATAAAACGAGGTGTCTTTCTGCTGGGTAGGGTTATAAATAAAGGTATTGTTTTCGCTGGGCAGCGGTCCGCCCGTACCCACCGAATCTCTAAACCAAATAGCGGTAACGCCGCTGCAAGAAAAAGTAAGCGGGTTGGGCATCCCTAAGCACACAAAAAACAGCCCCGGATCATCATCCAACGCAAGCACATTGATAGCATCCGAACCGATATTTAAAGGCTTTTCAAGACACTCGTAGGCTAACTGGTCAAAATTGGAAGTTGAGATTACCTGACACTCTATCTCTTGTCGTGGCGAAGCACAATTGGTAGTATAATCCGGTAGAAATCTCAATGGGATTCTATATTCAAAGGTAAGCGAGTCTTCTTTGGCAGCAAGCAGATCGTTCAACTGTGTTACGGGAAAACTCATTATGTAAAATCTTTCTTTATCTGCAGTAACATATACTTCATCAATAACCACCGTTCCGAATTGGGGGCAGATTACTTCGCCGTCAATCTCAATATTGTCGCTCATACGCAGCTGCACAAAATTTTCTTCTTCCACAGCAGCCTCTCCCCAACCCATATCTTTTTTGAAAGCAACCACCAGCGTATCTCGTCGTTGCTCGTTGGAGTAAACGCGGCTATCACTCACATTACTTACATTTACTTTAAAGTTGTAATCGGGAACAATATCGGGCAAAATGCTTGGGGTAATATATATGGTGCCATCGTCTTCACAGGGAGTGCCACAGAACGTGCTTCCGTTGAAGGTGCAACGGAAACGAAGTCCGGTAAGTTCGGTTTCACACAGCGGCAGTAAGGGTACGCGAATGGTAAACACACGGTCGGTATCCTGATAGTTCATAGGGGTAAATCCCCAGCCGGGCATCATAAATACATCTCTTTCCAACACATCTTTAATATGAATGGTAAATTCGCGAACGGTGTTGTAATCCGAGTCGGGACCAATGGCGGCAGCCATAGCTGTTCTAATTGCCAAAGGCATCGGGCGAAAACCGCTGCCTTGCGGGTATTCAAACGAGGCAAGCCCAAACAGCGTAGTGGTATCCACATAAATTTGCCCCACGGGAATCTTGAAAGTGATATAAGCATCGTTCAACGCGCCTTGCGACACTTTGCCGTTCACCACGTAATCTATGGCATAGCTGTTATGGTAATGAATAGCACCCTCTCTTATCGGGTTAGGCGGAATTTGAGGCTCAACGTAACCCGCCACTTTAATACGGGCAGTAAGCAAATCTAAAACCGTGTATTTTTTTTGACCTCTGTTACAATTTGCCACCTGCTCAATGCCTAAATTGATATCCGGTATGTACCCCACATTCGAGGCGTCAAAAACGGAATACACAGTAACGGTATCATTGCTGCAATCTTCTTTTCCTTTATAGTAATAAAACAGAATATAGTTATTGCTTGTTCCTCCTGCCATTGTGCCTATTTCCAACCAGCAATTATCCAATCCTTCTCCCCAAATAGTATCTCTGGTAACTTGATTTATCAGAAACGCATCATACACATTTCCTTTCACATATACCCACGTATGGTGGTTGATACTGTCGCCGTTTGCATTTACAATTTTAAGGTTGGGCGTATAGGCTACCTGATTAAACATCATTACAAAAGAGGAGAGTTCCATTTGCACTTTTCTGCCGGTATAATTCAAATTCACATAACTGAAAGCAACCGTTTTTTCTCTGGTTGCCGTAGCCGTACTTGCGGGGTCTCCAATTTCGTTTTCATAGTTGAGGTTTCCCGTGAGCTGACCGCCTATGGAAGCGGGTGTTGCATACAGTTGTTTGAAAAAACAATTTACGCCGGCAAAATCATCTCCGGGGGTAAACTTCCCATTGGAAAGTCTGCCCGTTAGCGGATCGTAAGTTAAGTCTTGAGTCCCATCAAAATCATAATCAATATATTTTGTCATATCAATAGTAAAAATACTATCCTGGGTAGCAAAGTCTTCTACCGCTGAATCGGGGACTGCCTCCAAAGCATAGAGGTCCGAAATAAAAGTGCTGGTAACTCCGGTCTCAAACCATTTTGAAGGTCGGAGATAAATTTTATCGTTTGTTCTGCAATAGCCAACCGGAACGCGCAGTTGTATTTGTGTTATTTTATGACGATAGCGCACTTCATAATTCCAGTTTGAAACCTCATCTCCCGAGTGGTATGTGGTGAGATAAATGTTAGTAATAGTTTGCGGAACACAAGGATTTTGGAAAGCAGGCGTCCACGTAACGTTGCCTCTTGCTTGCCAAACGAAGTTGCGAAATACAATCCGGTAAAGCGCATCGGGGAAATATTTATTCACCCATTCTTGAGTAACATCATTAGGTTTTATGCCGTAAGTAATTGTAAAAAAGTTTCCTCTAATATTACCATTAAGTCCCATCCGGCATCTGAAAGGCACTTTCAAATAGCAGCTGTCGCCGCCGCGCAGCAGGTAGTCGTTTGCACCTCCTTCAAAATAAACAATTAAAGAATCCTGGTTAGCAGTAATCGGGTTGATAGTAAGCGGCAGGGTAACTAAAGTAAAGTCTGTATTATCTTCATTCCATCGTTTAACTTCTATGGTAGCTTTATCGTACAATGGCACCGAATGTCCCGTATTTCCCCATTTGTATTGTTGGGTAGCGCCGATAGAGCCGCCGGTTCCATAATAGAGCAACCACACTAATTTATCGTATCTGTTTGCAGCCGAGCCTCCCACATAGCCTTGAACGAAGTAGTAGCCGGTGTCGCCTTCCATAAAATGCCAGTGTTGTATTTCGTTGTCTAAGGCGAGGGTACCGTCGTCGGGCAGGTGGTCGTTGTTGCTGTCTTTAAATCCGCGTGTAATTCTAAACACGCCAAAAGTATCTACTGCCAACGCCGGCGGCGTGCAAATAAACTCCAATGCGGTAAACACCTTACTTGTTTTTTTGAAACGGGGGCGACAATCTTCCGAGTCGGGTCTGTCTCCAATATGCGGATTGTTACCGCTTACCCAGTCAACCCAAACTTGCAGGGTATCCAAAATAACTTCTTCACTGGGGCATTCACCGGGTTTCATTCTAATATCCAGCACGCCATCAACATTGGAATGATATTTTATGGAATAGATTTTATAACCTTCGTCATCTTCTCCGTGATACTCCCCACTGCCCGCCGTAGGCTTCCAACTGTTATTTCCTGTGTGAAATGTTACACTGTCTCTGTGTCGGATAATAAAAGCATCTTCAATATTATTAATGATGTCTAAATCCATCCAGTTTGGCATTCTCACAAAATACTCGGCGTATCGTGGTCCTGTGGGGTTGGCAGCAGACGGATCCGTATTATTATTTATGTTTTGGTTTCCTGTATTTGTTCTGTTGCTCCAATAGAATGTTTTTTCCGAATACACAGCCATCTTTTCCATACCTCGCGCCCGAAACATGGGTTTATTAAAATAGTTATTGCTAGATCCTGCTGAATATTTATCGCCGCATGTATTTTCCAAATTTGCTGTGAACCAATAGTAGGAAACAGCATTATAGCCATCATTGAAAGCGATAAAATTTGCCCTTGAGCGATATGAATCGTTTATCCAGTTGGGGTTTCCATACACCTCCCATTGAAACTCAATAATGGCGCTTGCAGGGAGTGGGTTGTCCATCCCAATACCGGGGACTCGCAATCTTATATATCTCGGTTTTCCCCACAATATTGGGTCATATTGGGCTTGCACTTCAGGATCAGCGGCATTGAAATTGGCTAACACTTCAATACAGGGCAAGCCTGTGGTTGTAAGTCCTGTGAGGCGGGTAGCCGGCATAATAATACTATCGGAGCCATCTATTTTGCTGGGGCACGTAATTCGGTAATAGATACGAGTTGTATCGAAATATTCACAAAAAGAGAGGTTTTGAGAATAATATAATTGTGAATAAAAGTCAAACGATATTACAGGCTGTCCGCCAATACTCTTAAATGCCGTGGTTGCATAGTTTGGCGATATGCCATCCCAGCAAAAATTACGGAAATAATATGAGGAGTAAGTATCTGCAGGATTGTAAAGATTGCTCAGGTCGTATGGGTTATCCGGATTAAAACGCGGCGTAGATCTGAAAATAATCACACTGCTGGTATTGGTGAATGTGCCTGTGTTAGTTTGATTATAAAAAGAGGGTTGCCCGTTCATACCGGGCGCACTCAAAATGGTGGCATTATCATACCACTTGTCGCAAGATGCGGCTGGAGAAGGCGAGTTGGTTCCCAGCGGGTTTTGTATCATCGGGGTCAGCGACCAGTTGCAGCCTCTATTGGTGGTAGCCCTGAAGGTGAGCGTTCGCGGCACATCGGTAATATTGCCTTCTAATATGCTGGGGTCTAACCGAATGTATGTAGTTTGCGTGGCGCGCGTTCGGTCGGGCTCAACCCCGTTCACACGATAGTTGTGATATACGCCCGGAGTAGTATTCAAGGTAGTAGGATTCGAAGAAAGAAGCGGCAAATCTTTGCCGTCTATCTTAAAACTGTCTAACAACACAACGACGCCGTTGTAGCTATAAGAAAGGTATGCCGAGCGGGCATGCCCCTGCTGCGCGTCAATATCCACACTTACCAGCATCGTATCCAATATGTTGTCGAAAAGAATGGTTTGGTCAAATCCGGGGGTTGGGCGAATACGCAAGGTAGGTCTCATCAGGTTGAGCTGGCAGAATTTTTGCACTCCTCCCAAAAGAATTTGCGAGGCGGTACTCAAGGTAACCGTAACCTGTCCGGGATTTAAGATATTGGCTTCCCATAATGCTCTCACTCTGAGTTTCACCACAATAGAGTCGCCCAACGCAAGGGTGCTGCCGTTGTTACTATAGGTAAGCGTTAATGAGCGCGTTCCCAAAAGCGCAACGCCGGCTGGCTGTGTTGTGGTAACAAAACAAGTAGTTGGAGTTAACCCATCTTCTGAAATTAAAATAGTAGAAACATTAGTTCCTGCAGCTGCATTGGCTAACGAAAAATCAATTCCGGCAGGCAAATCCACCTTAATAACAGGGTTTTTCCACGGTAAATTATTTGCTCCGTCATCTTTCAACATCACATTAAAATAGATATAGCCGGGGTCTCCCAATATTATCAAATCGTTGGGAAATTGCTTGGGCTCTTGCATCCAAGTAACAGTAACCATCTGCGTTTGGGCGCTGACAGTATGGTGAAACATCTCTAAAACAAAAAAACTTAGCAAAATAAAGATGTAATAATGCCAAGTTCTCTTTTGAAAAAAATCTCTTAAAGGATAGTTTTGTTTCATATTCTAAAATTTATGTAAGACTCATTTTTTTTTGTTAATTATTATTGAAATAATCTAAAACGGCTGCAAATATAATGCATTTAGTAAATAAATTACATTATTGGTAAAATCTTGATAAAATTTCATCAATATGTGTAAAAAAAAGATTGAATTGTACAGTTTTAGAGTAGTTATATCAAAATATCCTCTAATTTGGTTCCCCTTGAGCCTTTCAAAAGAATGAACCGGTTTTCTATTTTATTTTTTTTAAGATAATTGTTACACTCTTCAACATTCATAAAGAAATGAGCCTTTTCATTTTTTAGGGTAAAGAAATTTGTTCCGATAAAAAAAGTTTCTAATTGGTTTGAAATACAGAAATCTATAATGGTTTGATGTTCGCTTACACTGTTTTCGCCCAGTTCTAACATATCGCCCAGAATAGCCAATTTGTGCGGCGCATCAATTTGCAGTAAGTTTTCCAACGCGGCTTTCATACTGGTGGGGTTCGCGTTGTAGTAATCGGCGATGAGGGTGTTGGTTTTGTTTTTAATAATTTGCGAGCGATTGTTTTGGGGCGAATACTCCGCAATGGCATTGCAAATATCATTTTCCGAAACGCCGAAAAACCGTCCCACTGCTGCCGCCCCCAAAATATTGGAAAGGTTGTAACTTCCGGTGAGTTGGGTTGGAATGGTATTGCCAAACAGGTTGATTTTCAGGCAAGGGTTCATCTCGGTGATTGTGGCGGAGGTTTCGGTGTTTTGTCCGTAGAAAAGGATTTTCTGGTGGGTGTGAAACCCACCCCTACACCGCAACACTTCATCCTCCCCGTTCACAAAAACCGTTTCTGCCGCACGGTACAGCGCTGTTTTGGTTTCGATGATATTTTCTATGGTGCCGAAGCCTTCCAAATGTGCTTTGCCGATGTTGGTAATTAAGCCGTAGTCGGGCTGGGCAATTCGGCACAGTTCGGCAATTTCGCCCACGTGGTTTGCCCCCATTTCTATCACGGCAATTTCATCATCATTTTTAATGGAAAGCAACGTCAGCGGCACACCGATGTGGTTGTTCAAATTGCCTTGCGTAAACGCGATTTTGTATTTCTTTGCTAAAACCGCCGCCATCAACTCTTTCGTGGTGGTTTTGCCATTGGTGCCCGTAATGCCGATAATGGGAATTTGTAATTGATTGCGATGATAATTCGCCAACTGTTGCAACGTTGCCAACACATCATCAACCACAATGATTGGATTTGAGATATGAGATTTGGGATTTGAGATTTGAGATTTGTTCTCCCTTGTCTCATATCTCATATCGCATATCTCACATCTCATATCGCATATCTCACATCTCACATCCGTAATCACATATTTGGCTCCTTTTTCAAGAGCCTCGTTCACAAAGAGGTTGCCGTCGAAGTTTTCACCTTTTAAGCAAAAGAATAAACAGTTGGGGGTTATTTTTCGGGTGTCGGTACAAATAAAAGGGAATTGTACAAATTTTTCGTACAATTCCTTTATATTATGGCACACAGATGTGTTATTGAGCTTGTCGAAATACACAGATTAAACAGATTGACACAGATTATCTTCTTCCAAAATCAACGGCGCCGAGGCGCGACATAGCGCAACGGAAACCGATATAGTCGGCAGATTCGTCTTCGGCTAAAAATCTTCTGTTTCCGGGCTGCGACCAGTAAGGGATATCTTTCCACGAGCCGCCTTTCACCACTCTAACATTATCTCCGATAAGCGAGTAAGAATAAGGATGATTCATATCTTTCCGATACATCAGTTCGGTGCTTTCGTTCGGTTCCACATTGGCATTATCCACGCCCATAAGCGAAGCCAGGTCGCCGTCTTTGTAGTTAATGTTGTAAGATGTTCTGTAGTTGCTTCTTCTTTCGTTTTTATAGTCGGGTTCAATTTCTCTTGGGATACCTCCAATGCTGTCTCTTTCCACTATAGTGCCGTCGGGGTTGCGTTTCATTTGCGTGTAAACATTACCTCTGAAGGGGTTGTACTCTGAAAGTTCGGCAGTTCCACCAACACGATATACATCCAACACCCACTCGGCAACGTTGCCTGCCATATTGTACAAGCCAAAGTCGTTAGGCCAGTAAGATCTCACAGGGCTGGTATATAGAAAGCCATCGTTTGGCAAAGTGGCAATACCGGAATAATCTCCTTTACCTCTTTTGAAGTTCATTTGATACGCGCCTTGATATCTTTTTTCTTCAGCGCGCAACGACCTGCCGTTCCATGGGTACTTGTTTCTTTCAATGACTTGTTCACCCATCGAGTTGCCAACCAATCCTAATGCGGCATATTCCCATTCGGCTTCGGTGGGCAGCCTGTATTTGGGCAAAAGGATACCATCTTCCATTATCACGTTTCTATATTCATTGGGGTTGGAAATATATTGCATTCTTCTGTCGCTTTGCGATTCGTATGTTTCATAGTTCAAATATGCATCTGTTGTAAAGTGCCCTTCGGGCGATGGGTTAGAGTTCCAATCCACATATTTGAGGTCGGCTAATATTTTTTCGTTCACGCGGTCGGTGCGCCACTCCGCATACTGCGTAGCTTGTATCCAACTTACGCCCACCACAGGATAGTAGCGATAAGCGGGGTTGCGAAAGTAGTATGCCACTTGGTCATCTAAATATCCATCTGGGGTACGCCAGCAGTTTTCATCGGGAAGCGCGCGTTCATACACGCCCTTAAAAGGACGGTCGTCATCCACAAAAACAATTTTCAACCAATTTAAATACTCTAAATAATCAACGTTGCTAATTTCACATTCATCCATATAAAAAGGAGCAATAGTTACTTGATGCGGGATATTATTATAATCGAACAGTACATCTTGATCCATAATCCCCATCGTATAGGTGCCGCCGGGTATAAGCACCAATCCGGGACCGGTGGTTTGCTCAATATAGGGTATCACATCAAAAGCGCCTTGCTTGGCGCTGTTATATTTCCACCCCGTTGTGGAAGATTCCTGATTATTTTTACATGCTGAAAATACACATAACGCTATCATTATTAGCCCAAGTGTTCTTGATGTTTTTCTCATTTTTTAAAAAATTTATCTTTTGTAACGATGATATTTCGTTTTTATTTTATAGGGTAAAAAAAAAGAAACTATACATTTTTTCATCCCAAGGTATGCATCTATAACAAGATACCGATTTGTTCGGCGTTATTTTTCTTTACCGAACGAACAATTCCTACGGAATGTAATCTATAGTTTTGCTTTTCTTTAGTTGGTTATTTTCCGACTGTAGTTTAATTTTTCACCACCCTCCAAACCACCGGTTCGCCTTGATCTAAAAAGAGTTTGAGTACATAAGTTCCTTGCGCTAATCCGTTCATTTGCAGCACTCCGTAAGATTGATTTACGGTTTGTTGATGTACTTTTTTACCGGTAAGGTCGTAGAGTTCCATTTCTACAATTTTGAGGGTAGCGTCGTTGAGCACCACCTTCAAATCAGAATTTGTCGGGTTAGGATAAATCATCATAGTGCCGGCGTCAATGGGGTCAATGGATAGTTCACCTTCTTCAAAGTTGGCTACTAATACCACATTTTCTGTTACCGTAAAAGTGTATGGATTATCTATTGAAAGTACGCTTTTTCCTTCCGATGTCCAATTCACAAATTTGTAGCCGGAATAGGGAATTGCCTCTACAGTAACTTCATTGCCAATATGGTATGTACCACCGCCCCGCACTTCTCCTCCGGGCATATTAGTTAATACGGTAACCTTTGTTTCCGGCTCGAAATAGGCTACAAAGGCACAATTTCCTACCACATCTCCAATTACCTCAAAAGTATAATCGGGTTCAGTAGAAACCACTGTACCGTTTCCAAGAACGAATTTTGTCCAATTTAAAAATTGGTAGCCTTCATTTGCGTGTGCTGAAATAGTTACATGGGAGCCATATTCGTATTCGCCCCCACCCGTAACTGTGCCGCTTCCAGAAGGATTGGCATAAACGGCAATGGCATAGATACCAATTCTAAAATTTGCTACTAAATGACGAGAGTGGGTTGCATGAAAAGCATCAATAACAGGTCCCCAATCAACTACATTCCCATCTTCAGTCCAATTAACACATTGATATTCGGGAAGGTTAACAATTGCATGAACTATTACCATTTGCCCGTATGAATAAGTGCCGGCGCCAACAAGCGTGCCGCCTTCTTCAATATTTTTTGATAGCATAATTTCAATATTTGCAGGAACAAAATTGGCTACCAAATTGCGTGGTCCGTATATTGAAAACGAATACTCCGGATCAGTGGTAATTACATTGCCGTTCTCTGTCCAATTCAAAAATAGATAGTCCGGATATGGCTCTGCGGAAACGGTTACAAGGGTACCTTGTGTATAAGTACCTCCGCCGGATACAGATCCTCCTTCCTCCGGATTTGCCGAAACAATTACCTCGAATGATTCTGCAATACCAAAGTGGGCAAACCAAATACGGTCTTGTACTACAGTAAAAAGAAATACATTATCCAAACTAATGATTTCGCCGTATTCATTCGCCCAATGGAGAAACACATAATTGGGTTCGGGTGTTGCCGTAATCGTTAAATCTGTTCCATGTTCATACATACCGTTACCGAAAACCATACCGCCATGTATTGGCACGGCGATTAAAGTAATATTATGAGTGCTGGGTACAAAGTTGCCAACCAAATGCCTGTCATTTTCTATGGTAAAGGTGTAGTATTCATCCGTTGAAACCACAATACCATCTTCTGTAAAATTGATAAATGTCCATCCTGGAAAATTAATTGCATGAATTGCTGTAGAATCACCATGTAAATAAACGCCGCCACCGACAACGATGCCGCCTTGCTGAGGGTTTGGTAATACAGTAAGGGTATATTCTTGTGCATTCAAATTCAATGTGCACAAAATAGTCAAAAAGGCTATAAAAATGGATTTTGTAAAAAGTTTTTTCATTTGAATATAATTTTTTTAGAATGAATATAAAACCGTGCAAAAATATAAAAATAGTAATATACAAAGTTTTTAAAAAAGCATAATAATTTTATTTTCGCGGCAATGTTTTATTTATGAATAAAAAGATTTTATTATGACAAAAATTTCAAACTTTCTTAAAGCAATAGTCTGCATAATGTGCTTAACAGTAATACTAAATAGTGTAAGTGCCTCATCATGGCCACCCATAGGCATGAGCGGCGATGGTACATCAGGAGATCCTTGGCAAATTACTACTGTCAATGAATTGGCAGCCTTGTCTGCTTATATTAATGCCGGTAATGGTACATTAGCCGCAGGAGAGTATTACAAATTGATGAATGATATTGATTTATATCTTCCTGTATCATTTAACGCGCCCGGATGGCTCCCTATAGGGAATAATACAATAAGTGACGCTATCTTTCAAGGCAATTTTGACGGTAACGGCAAAAAGATTTTTAACATCGTAATTACCAGAAGAACAGCATCGTGTGTTGGCGTATTCGGTTATGTTTCTTCCGCTCATATTCACAATATTGGCATTGAAATAGAAGAAGGGAAAGCGATTGTAGGCGATGTCAATGTGGGCGGTTTAATTGGAAGAGCCGATAATTCAACCATCGAAAACTGTTATGTAACAGATGGTAATATATCCGGATACAGCCGTGTGGGTGGTTTGATTGGAGTGGGAGATTTCGATTCAAATTTAACTATCAAAAATTGTTATGCTACAGGTAGCGTAATCGGAATTGGTAATACAGTGGGAGGTTTGGTAGGATGGCTCTCATCAGTTACAATGTCCAATTTATCCAATAGCTATGCTATTTGTGAAGTCGCTGGTACTACCGAAGTTGGTGGCTTAGTGGGAATAGGAGGTAGTTATGGTAGTTATGGTATAATTGACAAAAGCTATGCAGGTGGAAATGTACAGTGTACAAGTTGGGCAGGTGGCTTGATTGGTTACTTGTCTATCGGAACTTATCTAGACATTACTGATTGTTACGCCACAGGAAATATTACCGGAATAGGAGCATCCAATACCTTTATTGGTGGATTAGTGGGTTGCAGCTACTCAGGCAATAATAATAATATTATCGATTGTTATGCTATCGGCAACATTACCGGAATAGGAGGAACAAATATTGGCGGTTTAGTAGGGATATGTTACTACGGTACACTGAAAAATTGTGTGGCTGCCAATGCTATTGTAGAAGGTGGAATTTCTAATGTTAACTGCATTGTTGGTAATAATATCGGTGGTGTTCTTTCAAATAATTATGCTTATGAAGATATGCTGGTAAATGGCTCAACGGTTGTCGGCGGAACACATAATAACGACAATGGCGAAAGTACGCACAGGGATACCCTCATGTCGTTCAACTTCTACAATACGGGCAGCAACTGGTACAACAACATCCCGTGGGATATTGATGCAGCACAAAATTCAAGCAAAATCTGGCAAATTTGCGATAGTGAAACACTGCCTTTTTTGCAATGGGAAGGGCTTAGTTGCGGTAAGAAGGTGCCTTACATTGAACAATACAAAGAAGACTATACCGCAGTGCAAAATAGAAATCACCTGCTAACTATATATCCTAACCCTGTTTCGTATATGGTAACCATTTCGGCAACAGATGAGATGCAGCAATTAGAGGTCTTTGACATCACCGGCAGGTTGGTAAAAAACTTAACATTGGCAAGTGAGCAAGTTTCTTTCGATACGAGTATTTTTCCGATAGGTATTTATATTGTGCAAGCACGGTTGAAAGAGGGCGGAGTGCAGAGAGGAAAATTGGTGGTAAAAAAACACTAAAATTTTGGGCATTCCACCGGTGGATAGTTCATCTTCATTTTTTTTCTCTTACTCATTTTATTCCCCTTTTCATTATCGCAAGGAATAGTAAATTGCAGCGAAACCTCGTGCGCACCACCCGTGCCTTCCAACTGGTTAAGCGTAAAGTCGTAAGAATAGCCTACGCGCAAAAACTTGTATTCAACCCCACAAGAAATAATCACCGCGTCGAAATTCTTAAAATTGTGCCGCACCCACGCTCCAATAGTAAACGGATAGAAATTGAAATAAAATCCTTCGTGCAAATAATTAAACTTCCCTTGCGAAATAAACACCAAGTTGGGATAAAGAAAAATATCTCCGGCGTTTACTTCTGCTCTCATTTTTTGAGAAATCGTAATTCTTCCTCCGATATGGGCAGTATATTTAAACCCGAATTTAGTATCTTTTTGAGAGCCAATGTTAAGATAGTTGTTTTTAATGGGATATAAATGATGCAAAGCCATTCCGAAATAGAGGTAAGAAGTATAGCCCACAAATCCGAACGCCGCATCAAACTGCCGTATGGGTTTGTATTCATAAATATTTCCATCAATATGAGCGCCGGGGTAATTTGTTCCCGATGCAAACTCAAATTTTGTCCAATCTATTACAGAATTAAAAAAACCTCCCTGTAGCGCAAATTGCAAGTTAAACTTGTGCGATACTTTTATCCTAAAATTATAAATTCCACTAACATTAAAACTCTTTTTCATGCCGCGCCCTTCATAATCGGCTGAAGCGATAACCCCAATACCGCCGTGTAAAACGTTGATATGCTGGTCGTAACTTCCTGAAAAAGCAATGAAATTTCCTTTAATGGCGGGCCACTGGTCGCGAAAGTTTAGCGCAAAACGCGGACAGTTATTAGAACCTGCAAATGCCGGATTTAAATACAGCGGATTGGCATAAAACTGCGAATAGTGAGCATCTTGCCCAAACATTTTTAAAGTAATGAGAAGAACGAGAAAAAAAAGAGAAACCGTTTTTTGTTTACACAAAATCATCAACTGTATATTTTTTTTAGGTAAATCAACGTTATATGCTGTAAAATTATTTTGTAAGTAACGTATCACAAACTATATTAGTACAAATGAATAAGCCCAAAACCCATTTCTGTTTTTATTTTTTGTTTTTTTTAACGCTGTTTTTTACACAAAACAATATAGATGCACAAACGATAACCAAAAGTTATCAGTTTCCCAAATTTGAAATTTTTCAATTTGAAGATAATGGTAAACAGATTAAAGTGCTTACTTTCAACAAATCTATTACCACAGAACAACATCCGTTTTTGCCCGCGCTTTGGGATAAAATTGAAGTAACCCAACTTTTTTCTTCTTATAAACATTCGATTTCCAATGCGAAATACGAATCGCTAACTTCGGAAGAGATTGCGTTAATTCCGGCATATTACACTTTTGCAGAGCCGCAAGCGCACATTAGAACCACCACCGACGAGAACAGATATTACGCCATGTTGTCTATTGTTCCGATTGTGAAAAGTGCCAGCGGGCAGTATCAACGGTTGGTTTCGTGCGACATTCGTTTTGAAGGCGAGGCGCCCATTGCCGTTTCTAAGGCGGCAGGGCTAAGAAACTCCGTACTCAACACCGGCACGTGGTACAAAATTGCCGTGAGCCAAACCGGACTGCATAAAGTTACTTATAAAGACCTTGAAAAGTTGGGCGTTTCTATGTCAGGGTTGCGTTCCTCAAATATTGCTTTGTTTGGCAATGGCGGCGGAATGATTGACGACATTAACCCCGTAACGCAAATTGACGACCTTTTGGAAGTTCCGGTAATGATGAAAGACAACGGCAACGGCACGTTTGACGAAAACAGTTACTTCGTTTTCCACGCGCAAGGTCCGCATACTTACAATTATAATGAAACTACCGGAAAATTTTCGCACAACAACAACATCTATTCCGATAGCGCTTATTATTTTGTAAATGTAGATGCAAACATCGGTGAGAAAAAAAGAGTTGAGAAAAAAAGTTTTCTAAACCAAACGGCGAATAAGGATGCCACCCATTTTACACATTACGATTTTTATGAAAAAGATGTAATGAATTTTGAAGAATCGGGCAGGGAGTGGTTTGATGAATATTTTTCAACATCATTTTCTAAAACCTATTCTTTTTCAATGCCGGAGCCGTACAACAGCACAAGCGGAAGTATGAAAATAAGGCTTGGCTCCAATACTGCCACAACCTCCACAATGGAGGTGGCGTGGGGCAGCAACAAACGAGAATTTTCGGTAAACGGCTCAAATTCATCGGTTGCGATTACCAATTATGAACAAGACAATTTGCCCTTTGCTGCCGGAAATTTAACATTCACATTAACTTATAAATCGCCGCAAACCTCTGCCTCTGCCAATTTGGACTATATTGAAATTCAGGCGAAATGCAAACTGCAAATGGTGGGCAACGCGATGCCGTTTGCCATTACGGAAAATGTGGGCACCGGCAATGTTACATCGGTTACATTAAGTAATGCCTCCTCGCAAACAATGGTTTGGGACGTTACCGACCATAATGCGGTTTTTGCATTGGAAGGAAGGTTGAACGGCACCCAATTCACTTTTCATACCATTACGGACAAGCCGCGCTGTTTTATTGCCTTTAACGGAACAGAGTACCAAACAGTTGCAACAGTAGGAAAAGTGGCAAATCAAAACTTGCACGGCTTAAAAGGAGTGGATATGGTTATAATTTCGCATCCTAACTTTATATCGGAGGCAAACCGTTTGGCGCAATTCCGAAGAACCAATGCCAACATACTTAAAGTGGCAGTGGTTACTATTGAGCAGGTTTACAACGAATTTTCTTCCGGCGCACAGGATATTGCGGCTATTCGTAATTTTATGAGGTATCTTTATAATAATGATGCGCAAACTATAAAATACTTGCTTTTGGTGGGCAGACCTTCCTACGATTACAGAGGACGGGTTGCCGGTACGCAGATGTTTGTTCCTAATTATCAAACCAAAAGAACCTCTGATGCCATTTCCTATATCGGTGTTTCCTGCGATGATTTTTTCGGAGTGATGGGTATTAAAGAGGGGGATATGGATAAAAACACTATCAATATTGGCGTGGGGCGTTTTCCTGTAACCACATTGGCACACACCAAAATTGCCGTAGATAAAACGATTAATGCTTCTAAAAGAGAAAAAATTGCGATGCAAAATGCTTCCCAAATTCCTAATTTTGGAGATTGGCGCAATATGGTTACTTTGGTTGCCGATGATCAAGACAATTCCGACCATGTAGAAGATGCGGAATTTGTTGCGAATATTATAAACGACAGTATCCCTTCTATAAATATGGAAAAAATATACTGCGATGCCTATCCGTTGGTTTCTTTTGCCGGTGGAAGACGTTATCCTGAGGTTAACAAGGCAATAAATATGAGAATGGATAAGGGAACGTTGGTTATTGCGTATTTTGGGCACGGCGGCGGAAGCGGCTGGTCGCAGGAAAGAATTTTGGAAATTGCCGATATCAACAGTTGGACCAATAAATATAATCAACCTTTGATGATTACGCTCACCTGCTCTTTCGGTTGGTACGACAAGCGAGCCACTTCGCCTGCAGAATTGGTGTTTTTGAACGATAATGGAGGTGCATGCGCACTCTATACCACTTCGCGTGTTTCTTCAAGCCGAAGCGAATACGGCAGAAATATTTTTCGTGAAATAGGAGCTAAACTAAATGGCAGATATAAAACATTAGGCGAAATGCACCGATTCGCTAAAAATAATACCGGCGGCAGTTACAATATGCTTTTTTTGATGGGAGACCCTGCTATGATTATCAATATGCCTAATTTTAATGTGCAAACAGACGAAATTCTTGGAGAAGACCTGCAAAAAGCAGATACGTTGAAAGCCTTATCGAAAGTAACCGTTAAAGGTAGAGTAACCGATGATGAGGGAAAATTACTATCAAACTTTAATGGCAATATTTATCCTTCTATTTTCGACAAGGCGGTAAAACAAAGAACATTAGAGCAAGACCCTCTGAGTCCGGCGGTGGATTATATGGTGCAAAAAAATATCGTTTTTAAGGGAAATGCCACAGTAACTAACGGCGTTTTTGAATTTTCATTCTACATTCCTAAAGATATCAATTTTGAATTTGGAAAAGGAAAAATAAGTTATTACGCAGCCTCTGCCAACGATGATGCCGGAGATTATTACGACAATTTTATTATTGGCGGAATGAGCGATAACCCCATTACTACCGATAAAGGTCCCGAAATTGCCGTCTTTCTGAATGATGATAAATTTGTTCCGGGCGGCATTACCAACTCCGATCCTGTGCTGCTGTTGAAACTAAAAGATGAATACGGCATTAACACCACAGGCAACGGTATTGGGCACGACTTAGTGGCTATTTTAGATAATAATATTGAAAAACAAATTGTGCTGAACGACTATTATTTGGCAGACCAAGACAGTTACAATTCCGGTACGGTGCGCTATCCGCTGCAAGACTTGGAGGCGGGCATTCATACGCTAAAAGTGCGTGCCTGGAATATTTGCAACAACCCCTCCGAAGCCACCATTGATTTTGTAGTTAAAACAGATGAAAAATTACTGCTCGACCACGTGTTGAATTATCCAAACCCTTTTACCACAAAAACTTCATTTTTCTTTGAACACAACCAACCCGCAGAAACTTTTGATATTATTATACACATTTTTACGGTTTCGGGAAAATTGGTAAAAACGTTGCAATCGAATCAATTTTTAGAGGGTAATAGAAGTTTGCCTATTGAATGGGACGGCAGAGATGAATACGGCGATAAAATTGGCAAAGGCGTTTATATATACCGACTAACCGTGCGAAATTCGCAAGGCGAAACCGCCGAAAAAATTGAAAAAATTGCTATCCTGTAAAATAATAAAATCGTTACTTCGTTTGTTGAAAATTATTAATATAAATCTTATTACGATTATGAAAAAACTATTGTTTCTCTTCTCATTACTTATCTTTACTATGTGGACTTTATCGGCTCAAGACTTTGATTTTGACAACCCCACCAAACCTTATTTAAATACCATAACCACAGCAGCGCCATTTCTGTTGATTGCCCCCGATGCCCGTGGCGGCGCTATGGGCGATATGGGCGTGGCTACCTCGCCCGATAACTACTCGCAACACTACAATCCCGCAAAATATGTGTTCAACAAAGATATGTTTGGAATTGGAATTGCCTATAGCCCATGGCTGAAAACTTTAGTGAATGACATTCACTTAGCCTACCTTTCCACCTTTTTGAGACCCACCGAAAACGATGCGATAGCTTTTGCTTTACGCTATTTCTCTTTGGGTGAAATTCAATTTATGGATGATAAAGGAAATCCGTTATATATTGCAAACCCCAATGAGTTTACACTTGATTTTACATATTCAAGAAAACTTTCCAATATTGTTTCTATGGCAATAACGCCACGTTTTATCTATTCAAATTTGGGGTCGGGATTTCAAAGTCAGGGCGCAGGGTATGAGATGAAAGCAGGTTTGGCAGGCGCTGTGGATATTTCTCTTTTTGTGGATAAAGAGTTTAATCATTATAATGGCGCAATTAAAAGTTCTGAACTGTTTTTTGGCGCAAATATTTCAAACATCGGAAATAAAGTGTCTTATACCAATGATATCGATCGGCGCGACTTCCTGCCCTGCAACATGCGCTTGGGATTGGGATACGCCATAAACCTTGATGACTATAATACCATAGCCTTTGGTGTTGAAATGGGAAAATTGTTAGTGCCCACTCCCACTATTTATTATCCCTTTGATACTATTACCATGAGCCGCCCTATTTATGGAAATGGAAAAAACTTGGATGATATTAACCCCATCGTAGGCATGGGACGCTCTTTTGGAGATGGCGCCGGTGGTTACGGAGCAAATCCAAAAGGTTGTTTCAATGAAGAATTAAGAGAAATTGCGTGGTCGTTCGGTTTAGAATATTCTTACAGAGAAATTCTGTTTGTAAGAGCCGGCACGTTTTTAGAAAGTAAATACAAAGGAAACAGAAAGTTTGTTACCGTTGGCGCTGGCGTTAAATACAGCATTTTTGCCATTGATGTGTCTTATCTCTTTGCCCTTACACAGCATCACCCGCTGGAAAACAGCTTGCGTTTCTCGCTTACCTTTATGCTGGAATCTTTTAATAAAGAAAGAATTAAAACACAAGGCAAATTAAACCAACAGTAATTTATTATTATGCGTGTAGGCATTGGGTACGATATTCATAAATTAGTTGAGAGTAAGGAATTAGACTTTAAGTTATGCGGAATTTCAATTCCGTTTGAAAAAAGATGTGTGGCGCACTCAGACGGAGATGTCGCCATTCACGCTTTAATAGACGCCTTGCTCGGCGCCGCCGCATTAGGAGATATCGGCACCCACTTTCCCGATACCAACCCGCAATACAAAAACGCAGACAGTGCCATTTTACTTCAACAATGTAATCAACTGTTAAAAACAAATGGTTATGTTATTGAAAATATTGACATAAACATCATCACCGAAAAACCAAAATTAGCGCCATATATTGATGTAATGAGAAATCGTTTGTCGGAAATACTACAAATAGAAAAAACTAAAATTTCTATTAAAGCCAAAACCAATGAACAATTAGATAGTATTGGTAGTGGAAAGGCAATTGCGGCGCAAGCGGTGGTTTTGATGAGATGATGTGATGATGTGATGATTGTAACGCGTAACGTGACAAGCGTTACACGTTACACGTGACAATTGAAGCTTGTAACTTGTAACTTAAAAAAATATATATGAAAAAAATCTCCCCTCTATTCCTTGCATTAAGTTGTATTTTCTCCTTCAATGCCTTATCCCAAAACAATTTCAGTATGAATATTCCGGACGAACTTAAAAACAATCCGCTGGTTACAGAATGGAAAACACCGCATCAAACGCCACCGTTCAACGACATTAAAACGGAACATTTTATGCCCGCATTTAAATTTGCCATTGCAGAAGCCGAAAAAGAAATATTAGCCATTGCAAACACGGGCAAACAAGTCGGTGCACCGGAACCGCCCATACGCAAACCCACTTTTGAAACCGTTATCGTTCCGATGGAAAATGCCGGACAGCTATTATCGCGTATTTCCGGCGTGTTCTACAATTTGCTGGGCTCTTGCACCTCGCCCGAAATTCAGGAGTTGGCAAAAGAGATTAGCCCCATGATGACCGAGTATGGCAATAAAATTACCCTTAATGAAGATTTGTTTAGAAAAATTGAACAAGTGTATTCTGAAAAAAATCTGCTTGAAAATGAAGAAGATATCATGTTGCTTGAAAAAGTGTATCAGAATTTTATTCGCAGCGGAGCAAAATTAGATGAAAAACAAAAAGAAAAATACAGAGAACTCTCAATGAAACTGTCTAAACTTTCTCTGCAATTTGGGGAAAATGTGCTCAATTTTACCAACGATTTTTCGAGAACTTTTGAAGATGTTTCAGCGTTGAAAGGCATCCCGCAAATAGAATTGGAAATTGCACAAAGCAAGGCAAAAAGCAAAAACCAAAACGGCTACCTGTTCGATTTAAGTCAGCCAAGCGTGAAAGCCATTACCACTTATGCCGATGACAGAGCATTGCGAAAAGAGTTTTTTATGGCGTATAATTCCAGAGCTTTTAAGGGAAAATACGACAACTTGGATTTGATTAAAGAGATCTTGCAAGCCAGATTTGAAATTTCGGAACTTCTTGGTTTTAAAAATTATGCTTTCTATGCCTTAGAAAATAGAATGGCAGAAAATCCTGATAATGTGTATAAACTGTTGAACGATTTGGCTGTGGTTTCTTTTGAAACAGGAAAAAAAGAGGTAGCCGAAGTTCAAGAGTTTGCCAAAACATTGGGATTTAATGAGCCTGTGCAACGTTGGGATTTCTCTTATTATTCTGAAAAACTGAAAGATAAAAAATACAGTTTAAACGATGAATTGTTGAAACCTTACTTCAAATTGGAAAAAGTGATTGAAGGCGTGTTTCAATTAACCGAAAATTTATTTGGATTAACTTATAAAGAAAACAAAGAGATTCAGGTATATCACCCTGATGTAACGGCGTATGAAGTGTATAGAGGCAGAAAATTTATGGGCGTTTTGTATTTGGATTTTCATCCGAGAGAATCGAAACGCGCCGGCGCATGGATGAACTCTTACCGCGAACAGCGCAAAACGGACGGTATGGACATTCGCCCGATTGTTACACTGAATATGAACTTTACACCCTCAACAGAAACCAATCCTTCGCTGCTCACTTTTGGCGAGGTGGGCACGTTTCTTCACGAGTTTGGACACGCCCTGCACGGCTTGCTCTCTGATGTAACTTACGAATCGTTGTCCGGCACAAGTGTTGCCCGCGATTTCGTAGAACTCCCCTCACAAATTATGGAGAACTGGGCAATCGAACCCGACTTTTTGAAGACCTTTGCCTACCATTACCAAACAGGCGAACTAATTCCTGCCGACTTAATTAAAAAACTGAAAGAGGCAGAAAACTTTTTGGCAGGCTACTCTTTTTGTCGCCAATTGATGTTCGGTTTTACCGATATGATGTGGCATACCGTTCATCCGAAAGAAATAAACGATGTAGTTGAAATGGAACTCAAAACCGTTCAAAAAGTAGATTTGCTGCCCGAAGCGCCCGGCACTTGTTTCAGCACTTCATTCAACCATATTTTCTCAGGTGGTTATGCCGCAGGGTATTACAGTTATAAATGGGCGGAAGTATTGGAAGCAGACGCCTTTTCGCTGTTCAAAGAAAAAGGAGTGATGAATAAAGAAGTTGCCGATTCTTTTGTAGAAAATATCCTCTCGAAAGGCGGCTCTAAAAAAGCAATGGAGCTCTTTGTAGCCTTTCGCGGACGAGAACCTCATGTGGATGCGTTGATGAAGAAGAATGGGTTTTAGTCCACAGATTTTCACAGATTTTCACAGATTATAAATTAACGTATTTTCGCAGCGCAAATAAAAACACGAAATCCCTTATTCCGTGTAAATTTGCGCAAATCTGCGGACAAAAAATAATAAAAAATGAAACGAGCACTTATTAGCGTTAGCAACAAAACAGGTCTTTTAGACTTTGTGAAACAACTCATTACCTTCGATTTTGAGATTATTTCTACCGGAGGAACTTACAAACTGCTTCATGAAAACGGCATCCCCGTGAAGATGATTGATGAAGTAACGGGATTTCCGGAAATTATGGACGGACGCGTGAAAACCCTGCACCCCAAAGTGCA
>Ga0082212_10002511_pt1 | contig 26705 bp, 22 predicted proteins | sample TergutNt197P3_FD_71548 | JGI IMG/M metagenome (GOLD analysis project Ga0082212, IMG submission 71548) | Neocapritermes taracua P3 segment gut microbial communities from Petit-Saut dam, French Guiana - Nt197 P3 | ecosystem: Host-associated > Arthropoda: Insects > Digestive system > Gut ...
GCGGGCTCGTCGCTGGTAGCCGTAATGCGCCGCGACGCTGCAAAAACAGAAGATTTTGCGCGCCGTCATCGCGTTGCCCGCTGGTATTCCGACGCCGATGAACTCATTGCCGACCCCGAAGTACATGCCGTGTACATCGCCACGCCGCCCTCCTCACATGCCGGTTATGCCATCAGCGCCATGCATGCCGGAAAACCTGTGTATGTGGAAAAACCAATGGCAACATCGTATAGCGGGTGCGAAGAAATGAACCGTGTATCGTTTGAAACGGGAATACCGTTATTAGTTGCCTACTACCGCCGAAGTCTGCCCTATTATCTCAAAATAAAGGAAATAATCGACAGTGGCGAAATAGGAAAAGTTATTTCTGCAAACATTCGCTTCCATACTCCTGCCACGCCGCAGGACAGCGACGTTCTAAACATCCCCTGGCGGCTACAGCCTGAAATTGCAGGCGTTGGCGGATATTTTTCCGATATGGCCTGCCATACATTAGATATGCTTGATTTTTTACTGGGTGAAATTGTCGACGTCTGCGGACATAAAACAAACAGGGCAGGACTGTATACCGTTGCAGACACGGTAACTGCCAGTTTCCGTTTTGCTTCGGGCGTGGCTGGCAGCGGGGAGTGGGCTTATGCAGCGCCGGCAATGACCGCCTGCGACGAAGTGGCGATTACCGGTTCACTTGGTTGTATCCGGTTTGCAACATTTTCATTCACACCGATTTTATTACAAACCCTGCACACCCAGGCAGAGTACAGGTTTCCTCGCCCCGAACATATCCAGCAGCCGATGATTGAAGCTGTTGTTGCACAACTGCGCGGTCGTGGAAAATCACCTTCAGATGGCATTTCAGCGGCACGAACCAATCGGGTGATGGATCAGATTTTGGGAAAGTAGCGCAGGCGGGGTGTAAGGCTGAAAGCCTTTCAGCATGAGCATCGGGCAACGCCAGATGAAACAGGCATGTACGCAGATTCAAGTCCTGAAAGGGTGTAAGCCGGTACATCGTATGCTGTCGCCGGTTCAGAGCATTTGAGATGATGGTTTTGAAAAAGAAAAGATTCTTACCTTTGCAACTTTTAATCCATAGTCAAAATTTGAACGATTCCATCATCATCAAAGGCGCTCGGGTCAACAACCTGAAAAACATTGATGTTACTATTCCCCGTAATAAGTTTGTGGTCATTACGGGATTGAGCGGCTCCGGAAAGTCGTCGCTGGCTTACGATACCATTTATGCCGAAGGGCAACGCCGGTATGTGGAAAGCCTGTCGTCGTATGCACGTCAGTTTCTGGGGCGAATCCACAAACCGGAAGTGGACTTCATTCACGGAATACCGCCTGCCATTGCCATTGAGCAGAAAGTGAACACCCGTAATCCGCGTTCTACGGTTGGTACTTCTACCGAAATATACGATTACATCAAGTTGCTGTTCGCACGAACCGGCGTTACTTATTCACCTGTTTCCGGTGAAATGGTGAAAAAGGATACGGTGACCGATGTGGTCAGTTTCATCCTTTCATTGCCTGATGATTCCGCTGTATTATTGTTGTTACCCGTTAGTAATCAACAGAAAGAAAATTTCGCTGTTAGTCGTGAAACATTGATTGCACAAGGCTACAGCCGCGTGGAAATTAACGGTGAGATATACCGGCTGGAAGAAACCCCGTCAAAACTCAAACCGGCGGATGAGGTGAATATCGTCATTGACCGTATTCGTGTGGCTCATGACGAGGAGTCGGCAGCACGTTTTGCCGATTCGGTGCAAACCGCATTCAACGAAGGCGACGGACATTGCATCCTTCGCGTGATAGGCGAAAAACCGGAAACAAAAGAATTTTCGAACCGCTTCGAACGCGACGGAATCCTTTTTGATGAACCTAACGAACATATGTTCAGTTTCAACAGTCCGTATGGCGCATGTTCCCGTTGCGAAGGTTACGGCAAGATCATTGGTATAGACGGGGATTTGGTGGTTCCGGACAGGAGCCTGTCGGTATATCAGGATGCGGTGGCTTGCTGGAAGGGCGAAAGCATGAGTGAATGGAAAAATGAGTTAGTGTACATCGCAACAGAAATTGACTTCCCGATCCACAAGCCATACAGAGAATTGAACGAAAAACAGCTGGATATTCTCTGGCACGGTGCACTCAATTGGAGTGGTATCGACGGTTTTTTCAAATTTTTAGACGAAAATAAATACAAGATTCAGTATCGCGTAATGACGGCGCGTTACAGCGGAAAAACCACCTGCCCCGAATGTAAAGGCGGCCGTCTGCGCAAAGAATCGGCTTACGTTAAAATCAACGGCAAGACGGTAAACGAATTAGTACTGCTGCCCATCAACGAGTTGAACGACTGGTTCAGATCATTAACGCTCAACGACTATCAGCAACAGGTAGCGCAGCGAATCCTTACGGAAATCATCAACCGGCTTGAATATCTCACGCAGGTAGGCTTGAGTTATCTCACACTCAACCGGTTATCATCTACCTTGAGCGGCGGCGAGGCACAGCGTATCAATCTGGCTACATCGCTGGGCAGCAGTTTAGTAGGTTCGCTGTATATTTTGGATGAACCGAGTATAGGGCTTCATCCCCGCGATACGGCGCAACTGATTGGCGTACTGAAAAGGCTTCAGGCGCTGGGTAACACAGTATTGGTAGTAGAACATGACGAGGAGATGATGCGCGCTGCCGACCGGATCATTGACATCGGTCCGCTTGCCGGACGTCTGGGCGGCGAAATAGTATTTGAAGGTACGAGCGAGGAGTTAGTTTCAGGTTTCAAGTTTCAGGTTTTAAGTTGTCAAGATACAGAAAGCAAACCCGAAACCCGAAACCCGAAACCCAAAACTTTAAACTTAAGACCTGAAACTCAAACCAGCCTCACGGCCGATTATCTTACCGGACGCAAGCAAATTGCTGTTCCCGCTCAACGGCGAAAAACAAACAATTACATTGAACTGTCGGGAGCGCACGCCAACAATCTGAAAAATATCACCGTTCGTTTTCCTCTGAATGTACTTTGCGTGGTAACCGGCGTGAGCGGTTCGGGCAAATCGACGCTTGTACACGACCTGCTTTTTTCGTCGCTCGAACGAATACTAAACGGTGTAAGCAGCGAACGGTCAGGCGCATTTGACAAACTGACGGGCGATCTGTTCAAACTTAAAGCGGTAGAGTTTGTCGATCAAAATCCCATCGGCCGGTCAACCCGGTCGAACCCTGTCACTTACAGCAAGGCTTACGACGAGATACGCAAACTGTTTTCCGAACAACCGCCGGCAAAGTATAACGACCTGAAACCTGCGCATTTCTCATTTAACATAGAAGGCGGCCGCTGCGAAGAATGTCAGGGCGAAGGTGAAATCACTGTAGAGATGCAGTTTATGGCCGATGTAAAATTGGTGTGCGAAACATGTAAGGGTAAGAAATTCAAGGAAGACGTGCTGGAAGTAACCTGCCGCGACAAAAATATCTACGATGTGCTGGAGTTAACTGTAGATGAGGCAATCGAATTTTTCGGACAAAATGACAAAGCCGGGTTAGAAAAAAAAATTGTAGAAAAACTGAAACCGCTGTCTGACGTAGGTTTGGGTTATGTAAAATTAGGGCAGTCATCAAGCACGTTGAGTGGCGGCGAAAGTCAGCGCATCAAGCTGGCTTCGTTCATTTCGAAAGAAAACAGGGGGCAACCCACGCTTTTTATTTTTGATGAACCAACAACCGGCCTCCATTTCCACGACATACGAAAACTATTAGACGCATTCAACATGCTTATCGAAAACGGACACAGCATTTTAGTCATCGAACACAACCCCGATGTGATTAAATGTGCCGATTGGGTAATCGATCTTGGCCCGGAAGGCGGTAAAGGCGGCGGAAATATCGTTTGCCAGGGAACACCCGAAACGATTGCAGATTGTGAGGATTCATATACGGGAAAATATTTGAGAGGGAAACTAAAATCTAAAATCTAAAATCTGAAAACTAACCATTATCTCTAATCTGTCTGATAATTTCAATCACCTTGTGTTCGCTGATACCCGTTTTTTGACTGATAACAGCTACATCGCACTGTGCCATGCTTTCTACCTGTTCCCAATCTGTTTTCGTTATTTCCCGCTCTTTGTGCCGGATACAATAGTCGCATTGTTTGCAGGATGTACTGTTTTTTTCGCCAAAATATTCGAGCAACATGGCGCTGCGACAGTTTTCCGTATTTTCGGCATAACGGATTACAGCATGGATATGCTCTTCCATAATTTTTTTACGCTGTTTGTAGTTGGCATTGGAAATGGTAAGATATTTTTCGTCAATACGTTCGCGAAGGTAGGTAATGACTTCCTGCCGGCGTCGTGGGATATAATCGATAATTTTCATCCTGTCCAGCTGTTTCAGATATTCGTAGATGACGTCAATACTCACTTTCGCGTTTTTAGCCAGCGCAGCCTCGTCTATGCTCACATATTCCGAAAAAAAACCGGTATAGGAACGCAGCAATAATTTGATGAACTTGTCAAATTCCTCGTTGGATACCTGAAATTTGTAAAGGTCGTCGCGCAGAACCAGAAAATGCACCTTGGCGGCTGCCTGCGGGTCTTCGTCATATTGCAGGTAGCCTTCGCGCTCCATCAGTTTCAGTGCATGGAAGACCGAAAACAGTTCCAACCTGAAAGTAGCTGAAAATCGCTCAAGCGAAAAGTCGAACGGAATGTCGCGCCCCCCGCCCGTTGGTACTTGCAGATAATTGCCCAACGCATGGTAAACGCGCCGTATCATGTCGGGCTCCGGAAAACTCACGCGGAGACGTTGTTCTAATTTGTTGCGGTCGGCTTTCTCATAAAGAAGTACAGCGTATGAGGTTATCAAATCGCGTCCGGCGCGTCCTGCTTCCTGAAAATAGGCTTCGAGCGTATCAGGCGGATCAAGGTGAATGACGAAACGTACATCGGGCTTGTCAATTCCCATCCCGAAGGCATTGGTGGCTACTATCACGCGGCAACAGTCTTCCTTCCATTTGTTTTGCCGTTCCGAGCGTATCTCATTTTTCAATCCGGCATGGTAAAAATCGGCCGAAATTCCGTTGCGTTGCAGAAATTCTGCCGTTTCGCGCGTTTTTTTCCGGTTGCGGACATATACAATACCACTTCCGGGAAACCTGCTGAGCGTTTTCAACAGATAATTCTGCTTGTCTTCCACATGACGCACTAAATATACAAGATTCTTACGTTCAAAACTTGTTTGAAGTACATTGGGTTTGGCAAACCGCAGTTGCGTCTGAATATCCTTCACCACTGGCGGCGTAGCGGTAGCCGTGAGCGCCAGTACAGGAACATCGGGCATAAGCTCACGAAAACCGGCAATTTCGAGATAGGCCGGACGAAAATCATAACCCCACTGCGAAATACAGTGCGCCTCGTCCACAGCGATGAGGTTTACTTTCATTTCGCGAACGCGGGCAAGGAAAATATCGGTACCAAGTCGTTCAGGCGAAACATACAGAAATTTGTAACCTCCGAAAACACAATTGGTCAGCTCAATATCAATTTCGCGTTGGGTAAGCCCCGAATATACAGCCACCGCCTTGATATTCCTCTTTTTGAGATTTTCCACCTGATCTTTCATCAGGGCAATGAGCGGAGTAATCACCACGCAAATGCCATCCTGCGCCATCGCCGGAACCTGAAAAGTGATGGACTTGCCTCCACCGGTTGGCATCAACGCCAGCGTATCGCAACCGGACATCACCGACCGAATAATGTCTTCCTGCATCGGGCGAAACGAATCGTAGCCCCAGTATTGTTTCAGAATGGAATGAATGTCGGTCATACAGTTCTTTTATTGCGCAGGGTGAAGGATTTCCCATATAGCACTATTCCCTTCAGTAGAAGGGAATAGGTGAAAAATCAGTTTACGGGCAGTCAGGCAGAATAAGGAATACTCTTTTCCATTTTACCTGATCGCATTATGCTGTTCCACAGCACACCAACAAAACCCTGCCTGAAAAAGCAGGGTTTTGTTGAATATAAGCTTTCTATAATGAGCCTTTTGTGACTTTAACTGTATATTTTTTGGTATCGCCATTTTCAGCCTTTACCGTATACTCTCTCATCGTTGTTACGCCTTCACCAGCTCCAAGTGTTGAAAAGTCCAATTCTATATTCGAATCTGTAACGGTTGCTTTATTATCAGTCAAGGATATTTCGGGTGTTACCTTCCCAGATGGTAAATCTGTCCATGCACCTCCTGCAGGAACTTTTGCGTAAATATACGAAATGTCTGTACCATTAATCTGATATGTTTTCCCGTTTACAATGAATGACTTAATCGTATTAACCTCACTCTTGACTTTCTTTTTACCACAGGCACCAATGCCAACAACGGCTGCTAACAATACAACTACAAAAAATCTTGTTTTCATGTTTTTCAATTTTATTATTTATACTAATTTACATTATTTTTAATTCAAAAAATTCATCATACAAAGATACGATATTTTTTGATATTTGTTTCAAAAAAAAACATTTTTTTTATTTTTGTAGTCAATTTTTTTAATACAGTAACCAACCATTACCGGTTTGACGCATGAGATATATATGTATCTTTCTTCTCTTCTTCTTTCAACATATCGCGTTTGCCCAGTGGAGCGATGATTTTTCGGATGGCGATTTTATGAATAACCCGTCATGGCAGGGGAATGATGACCATTTTATTGTCGATGACGGATGGTTGCGGCTCAATGCGCCTGCTACGTCAGGGACGTCATATCTTGCGGTTGCCTCCAATATTGTAACGGATGCTTCATGGGAATTTGTTTTCAGGATGGATTTCAGACCTTCGTCTTCCAATTATGCAAAGGTGTACCTGATATCTGACAGTGAAACGCTCAATACTCCTCTCAATGGGTATTTTCTGCGCTTGGGGTATACCGATCGCGATATTTCCCTGTTCCGGCAAAACGGAAATGTTACTGAAAAACTGATTACCGGGCAGGCGAATACGCTTGATACTGCTTCATCTCACGTGCGCGTATTGGTTACACGTGACAGTGAAGGCTTTTGGACACTAAAAACCGACCTTACCGGAGGACGTAATTTTATTTTCGAAGGAGAAGCATCAGACAGCCAAATCGGCCCTTCATCTTTTTTTGGCGTGGTGTGCACATACACTACTACCCGCAATACAGGATTTCATTTCAGCGATTTTCGCGTTGACGGACTTCCTTACAAAGATACTCATCCACCGGTGGTTCTTTCATATACGGTTGAAGAAGCAAAGCGGGTGAACATCGGATTTTCAAAACCTTTGGCAGCCATTTCCGAACCTTTTAACCGTTTTTTCAGTCTTGACGACAGAATACGCCTTTCAGATGTACATATGTACGAACCTTCAACAGTAACCCTCCTGCTTGCAGACGAAATGAGTTGCGGAATTATCCATCATGTAACGATCAGGGGAATTGAAGATACGCACGGTAATCTGATGCGCGACACTACCTTATATATTAATATGCCATGCCGCGCCGATCCTTATGATATAGTGATCAATGAAATTATGGCCAATCCAACGCCTTCGGTACGCCTGCCCGAATACGAATATGTAGAACTTTACAACCGTTCGGGTAAAAATATCGCATTGGACGGGTGGACGTTCAGTTACGGTAATATCACGAGGTCTATTCCGCCTTATCTTTTTCCTGCAGACAGTTACCTGCTGCTGGCTCATTCTGCGGCAGTTGCTGATCTGTCTGCTTACGGAACGACACTTCCGGTTATGACTTCTCTAACGGCGATTACCAACACCGGACAGTATTTGCAACTCAAAGATAATGAAGGAACCGTTATTTCGTGGGTGGATTTTTCTGACGACTGGTATAACGACCCGTTCAAGAACAATGGCGGCTGGTCGCTTGAGCTGATCAATCCTGATCTGACATGCAGCGTAGCATCGAACTGGAAAGCTTCTACCGGCAGGAATGGCGGCACTCCCGGAGAGAAAAACTCGGTGTATGCTATCGTTTCCGGGGTTCAGGCGCCTGAAGTCATTCGTATAGCTGCCACCGACGAGTATACCATTATATTATATGTATCGAATCCGCTGGGAAATATCCTGCCCGATGTTTCACAATTTGAAATGACGCCGGGAGTAGAGCAGGTAGCCATTGCAGGAGCGCATTTCGATCAGTTACAGCTTCGGTTACAGTCGCCCCTGAAAGAAGGCGAGTGGTACGATTTGTCTGTAAATGGCAGTGTAACCGACTGTGCCGGATATATAACGCCGCCGGAACATTTTCATTTTGCTCTGCCGCAATATGTGGACAGTCTCGACGTAGTGATCAACGAAATACTGTTCAACCCCGTAAGCGGCGGTTCTACTTTTGTGGAGTTGTACAATCGTTCGCAAAAGGCGGTGCAGGCCAACGATCTGCAACTTTCGATGCGCAATGCAAATGGTGTGCTGTCTACACCTGTAGCGCTTACTGACGAGCCGTTTTTGCTGTTGCCCGGTCATTATTTAGTGGTTTCGCGCAATGTAGAATCTGTCATACAGCAGTTTGGAGCTACCAATCGCAGCGCTTTCCTGCAAATGCCGAGGATGCCGGCGCTCACCAGAGAATCCGGGCGATTGGTACTGTTGAATAAAAGTCTCCGCGTGATTGACGAAGTGCATTACAATAGCAAGCAACACGCTGATTTCCTCAATTCTGGCAGCGGCGTTTCGCTGGAGCGTATCAACCCCGACAGCAACAGCCTCAATCCCGACAATTGGCATACAGCAGCGCAAACAGAAGGGTTCGGTACACCGGGACGGCAAAATTCGCAGTATATCCTCTCTACCGAAACGTTACCGCCAGAAGTAAGCATAAGTCCGGAAGTCTTTTCGCCCGACAATAACGGGTTTGACGACGTGTTGAGTATCAGCTACCGCTTCGATACACCTTCGCTGATGGGCGAGGTGATCATTTTCGATTCTTCAGGACGAAAAATCAGACATCTTGTCCGCCAACAAATTTTATCTGCCGAAGGAACGTTTTTTTGGGATGGATCTGACGATCGTGGCAGGAAATCTGTTACAGGTATATATATTATTTATTTTCAGGCATATAACTCAAATGGCGTTCGGAAAATTTTCAAAATTCCCTGTGTATTGGCCAGCTACAGAAGATAAATGATATTTTTTTTGCAAAAAAATCATAAAAAAAATGAAACCTTTTGTTCTCTATGTCGTAAATATGATTAAATTTGTGCGGTCAAACGAAGTAGAATTTTTTAATCTAAATCATAATTTTTTCTAACCCTTATTTTTATTTTATCATGAACAAAGCCGAATTAATCGATGCAATTGCAGGAGAATCCAAACTTACGAAAGTTGATTCCAAGAAAGCGCTGGACGCTTTTATGAAAGCAACCAGTGAAGCGTTGAAAAAAGGTGAAAGAGTTGCCTTAGTTGGATTTGGTTCTTTTTCAGTAGTGAAAAGGAATGCCAGAACCGGCCGTAACCCTCAAACCGGAAAGGAAATCAAAATTGCTGCCAAGAAAGTAGTAAAATTTGCTCCCGGCGCTGAATTGAAATCAAAAGTTCAATAAGCTTTTTTCGATCGTTAAAGGGGGGAGCAGTTTTGCTCCCTTTTTTTCACTTGTGTCTGATTTTTTCATGTCTGAGTGTGAATTTATTACTTCTGTTTTGTCTGGATGGGTTACTGAAAAACGATTAGGCAGGATAGAAGAAATACTCACCCAACGGACACGATATTTAACTGTTGCATTAGAGGATATTTATCAGTCGCAAAACGCCAGCGCAGTGTTGCGTACCTGCGAATGTTTCGGAGTGCAGGATGTTCATATCATTGAAAATTATAATCCTTACAACATCAATCCAATGGTGGTGAAAGGATCAGACAAATGGTTAAGCATCCATAGACATAACCATTCAGAAGACAACAGGGTCAAAGTTGTCCGTTGGTTAAAATCCAAAGACTATCGTATCATCGCCACTTCTCTGTGCGAAAAAAGTATTTTGTTGAACGATTTTGATGTTGAGCGTGGAAAATGTGCTGTTATTTTTGGCAACGAACACCAGGGCGTTTCGGATTATTTGTTGGAACAAGCCGATGAATGTTTGAAAATCCCGATGTTTGGATTTACGCAAAGTTTGAATATATCTGTGTCTGCGGGAGTCATTATTTCCCGGTTGATAGAAAAAATAAGGAACAGTACCGTTGTCTGGCAGTTAACAGACCAGGAAAAAGATATTTTACGTGCCGAATGGCTTCAATGTTCAGTAAAAAGTAAAGTTGATGAACTGTATAATAATAGACGATGATAACTTTGTAAGAAAAATCACAGAGGATTTTGTAAAAAAGACAGAATCGCTTAATTTGTTACATTCACTTTCAAATGCAGTGGATGCTATTAATGTGTTGGGTACAAACGAAAATGTTGATTTGGTTTTTCTTGATATCGAAATGCCGGAAATGACAGGTATTGATTTTCTGAATGCTTTAAACACATTGCCTCAGATCATCATTATTTCATCAAAAGAAAAATATGCAATTGAGGCATTTGAATACGATGTTACCGATTATTTGCTTAAACCGTTTACTTACAGTCGGTTTTGCAAAGCTGTGAACAAAGCCCTGGATCGTCAGGAGAAAAACAGGATGCATGCCAAAGCTGACGAAATTTTTATCAAACACAATTCTTCATTAGTCAAATTAAAGTATATCGACATCCTTTGGGTGGAAGCGATGGAAAATTATGTGGTTATTAATACGTTTGATGAAAAATATATGATCCATTTTACGATGCGCGCCATCGAGAAAAAACTACCTGCGAAACAGTTCCTGCGCGTCCACAGATCGTTTATTGTGAATATCGGCAGCATTCAAAGTATCGGGGACAATACCATTTATATCAAAACAATTGAAAAGGCAAAAAATGAAATCCCTATAGGGAAAGTTTTCAAGGATAACCTGTTGAAAGCGCTTAATGTGATCGCACGGTAGAGAAGGGGTTTGCACGGTCTCTGATCAGGTTTCGGGTTTTGTGAGTTTTTAGGTATGAGAGAAATCATAACGTTGTTTTTTATTGTGGGGCTACTTTTGTTGCCGTTTGAATCATCCGGAAAGAAAAAGCCGGGAGTTGATTTTTCGACTGCTGAAGAATCTGTACAACAACTATTCAATGAAATTCGTGAAACAAAAGACGACAGTTTAGCCATCCGGTTGCACCGGCAAATTGAAGACATACTGGCTGAAACGCTGGTTATTCCAGATGCGTATCAACATAAGTTTGATTCGTTAGGAACGATCGGCAAAATTTACGCTCCCCGTAAGGATTTTCGTATTTTGAACTGGAACCACTCCAGTCGCGACGGTACTTACAGATATTTTGCCCTGATGGTCATCCCCGGTAAAAAAGACGAACCCAACAAGGTCATTCGTCTGACAGAAACAACGGATTCGATTTACCGCCCCGACCAGCAAACACTTGACGCTAACCAATGGTTAGGATGCCTGTATTACAAAATTACACCCAAGAGACGCGGAAAAGATGGAACAGATTACTATGCCCTTTTGGGATTGGATATGAACAACCTGAAAACCAAGAAGAAATACATCGAGATTTTGTCATTCGATATTAACGGAAATCCACAATTGGGCGCTCCCATCATTGAATTTAACAAATGGATAAAACATCGTGTCATTTTCGAATTTTCTGCCCGACAAAGTATGTATCTTGAGTACAACCGGTTCAGACGAAGAATTGAAATGGATCACCTGGCGCCGCCAATGCCCTATTTAGTGGGTGAATATGAATACTATGAGGCAGATCAGTTTCGTGATGCACTCAAATTTAAAAGAGGACAATGGAAACATATCAGAGATATCGAAAAACCAAAGGACACGAAAGTGAAAAAAAGCTCGTTGCCCAAACCGCCAAAGCCATCGATACGACTTTCCCGAAAAGGACGATCAGAGAAAAAAAACGATGAAGGTATTTTTTGATCATTTTCTGCGTGGAACTCAACGACAGTTGATAGCATCGCATATTTCTTCCAAATTACTTCTTCCGGCTGCGCGGTTTCCCGCTTTTACGGTTTTTCTTTGGTTCCTGACTTTTTTCTTCCGAAATTTTAACTGCCGATACTTCTTCGGGCAAACAAAAATCCAACTGTTTTTTCATCAGGTTGGCTCGCCATACTTTAATTCTTAAAGGTTCGCCCAGCTGGAACGTTCGTCCGAGACGTTTTCCCTTGATACAGTAATTGTCTTCATCGAAGATATAAAAATCGTCGTTGAGATCGCGGATGTGAATCATTCCCTCGCATTTGCTTTCGTTCAGTTCCACGTAGATTCCCCATTCGGTGACGCCCGAAATGATACCGTCGAAACATTGGCCTACCTTGTCGCTCATGAACTCCACCTGCTTGTACTTGATGGAAGTGCGCTCGGCCTCCACCGCCCTGCGTTCCATGTTTGACGATTGCCGGCACAGGGCTTCCAGCTGCGCCTTGTCGGGTTTGCTGCCTTCTCCGTCTAAATAATACTGCAACAGCCGATGAGTCATCATATCAGGGTAACGGCGTATGGGCGATGTGAAATGCGCGTAATATTTGAATCCCAAGCCGTAATGCCCTATATTGTCGGTGGAATAGTCAGCTTTAGCCATGGCGCGTAACGCCAGAGTTTCCACCATGTTTTCCTCCTTTTTTCCTTTTACTTTCGCAAGCAACTTGTTGAGGGAAGTAGCAATGGCGCGGTCGGACGATGTTTGAATGCTGTAGCCGAAACGGTTGATAAATGCGGCAAATTTTTCCAATTTTTCCATCACCGGCTTGTCGTGTACGCGGTAAACGCCAACTTTTCCCTTTCCGTTGCGTGTCGGGCTTTCCGTTTGCAGGATGCCGGTGCAAAATTCCGCAACCCGACGGTTAGCCAAAAGCATGAACTCTTCGATCAGTTGATGCGAGGTGGTATCTTCCAGAAAATATACCCCTAACGGTTTGCCTTTCTCATCAAGCAAAAATTTTGGTTCGGCGCGTTCAAAGGAAATGGAGCCTTTTTTGAAACGGTCTTTGCGAAGCGCCTGCGCCAGTTGATGCAGGGTTTGAATTTCGCTGTTCATTGCGCCTTCGCCCGTGTCGATAATCGCCTGCGTTTCTTCGTATGAGAGGCGGTTGGTGGAACGTATCACCGTGCGGCCAAACCACTGTTTCAGGACGGCGGCTTTGTCGTCCATCTCAAAAACAGCCGAAAAACACAGTTTGTCCTCATTGGGACGGAGCGAACAAAGATTGTTCGACAACTTTTCGGGCAGCATCGGCACAGTACGATCAACCAAATACACGGAAGTTGCGCGGTTGACGGCTTCTTTATCAATGATCGAACCCGTTTTCACATAATGTGTTACATCGGCTATATGCACGCCCGCTTCCCAATTACCGTTTTCTAATTTTCGCAGTGAAAGGGCGTCGTCATAATCCTTTGCATCGGCAGGGTCAACGGTAAAGGTAGGAACACCGCGAAAATCGCGACGGTTTTTAAGTTCATCTCCGGTAATGCCGGATGATATGGCGGCAGCGGCGTCTTCCACAGCCTGCTCAAACTTGTAGGGTAATTCACATTCGGCAAGGATGGAGAACATTTCCGTATCGTTTTCGCCCGGAAAGCCCAATATTTCAATTACTTCGCCAATCGGGTTTTTAGCGCGGTGCGGCCATTCCACAATTCGTGCAACTACCTTCTGCCCGTCTTTTGCGCCGCCCTGTTTCCCTTGCGGGATAAACAAATCGTAGGGCATCAGGCGACTGTCGGGAATCATAAAGGCAAACGTATCGGTGATACCGATGGTTCCCACAAACGCGGTGCGGGCGCGTTCAATCACTTCCACTACCTGTCCTTCGAGTTTTGAACCTTTGCGACGGGCAAAGAGATGTACCTTAACGGTGTCGCCGTGCAGCGATTCGCGCAGGTTTTTCTGCGATACAAATACATCGTCTTCCGATTCGGGCGATATAATGTATGCATAGCCGTGAGCGGTCATATCTACCTTGCCGGTGACGCAACCCGTTTCATAACACAGCCGGTAACGCCCGCGTCCCGACGGTTCGATGAGCTTTTCGGTTTTTAACTCTTCCAATAGTCCGGGCACCAGTCGCCTGGTCTCTTCATCATTCACGCCCATCTTTTTGGCAACCTGCCTGTAATTCATCGGCATGTTGGCGTAACGCTGAAATGCCGACAGGGCGCTTTGTTTCAGTTCAGGGTGTTCAATTTTGTTTTTTGATTTATTCTTTCTTCGTGACATATTTTTCTTTTACGGAATAAAAGGCAAAGGTACGATTTTCATTCGATATTAAAAACCGGTATTGGTGTATGCTTATGCGCCGACATCGCTGTCCGTTCTTCAATTTTCCGGTCTGTTTCCGGGTTTCCTGATGTACCGTTGATCATGTAGGCGTCAATCTGTTCGTAGGTCATGCCTAATTCATCCTCGTCGGTTTGGCCGTTCCACAGTCCTGCCGACGGTTTTTTATCAATGATACAATCTGGCACTTCCAAATATCTGGCAAGCGTATATACTTCCTGTTTGGTAAGCATGGCCAACGGGTTGAGGTCGCAGGCGCCATCGCCCCATTTAGTGAAGTAACCCACAGTGCGTTCGGCAAGGTTGCCTGTTCCGATCACAAAACGGCAATCTAATTGCGCCAACTGGTAAAGGTAAGCCATCCGCACGCGGGGACGGATGTTGGCACGGCTCATATCAGGATTGGTTTCGACGCTTTCGCAGTACAGTGAATCATCGGGAATAGTCAATGCATCCACAGCGGGTTTGACGTCGAAAACATGATACGAAAAATTAAATTTCTCAATCAATTCCATCGAGTGGTCGCTGCTTCCGGAGTTTTTCATGTCGTCGCCATAGGGCAACAACACTAAATGAACATCCACACCGGCTAACTGGCACAGCCGTGCTGTCACACTACAGTCGAGACCGCCGCTCATGCCCAGCACTACGCCTTTGCGGTGCGCCTGTTCCACCTTTTTCTTTATCCATGCCGCTATTTCATTGGCATAGTTTGCTACATTCTGTTCGTTTATAAAAAATGTTTTCATTTTGATTTACTCAATGTGCCGCAAATTTACTTATAATTACTCCAAAATTATTCTTGAGTAATATGGTTGCTAATAATCCGATTAATCAGTATATCGCCCGACACAGGATTTATATCATATATGATGTACCATGTTGTTCTGCTATTTCGCTTATATTTGAGATGATACTCGCCATACAGACGGTGCATGAGGTATTTGCATTTTTGATGATGCGTTAATTCTGATATGGTATGCGCAAACAAGTAAATATCATCAGCATAACCAAGCGCTTCTTCCTCTGAAATAGAAACTTTTGTCCACAAAAGCAAACCAGTAATAATATCGGACAAATCTTGTTCCGCCTGTACATTAAAGTAAACCCTGCTCATGTTTTCTGAAAATTTCAGAAATATTTTTTTTACATCGCAAAAGCCATTCTTCAGCGGTTATGTATCCTTCGGAAACCCCGTTCAGTTTTTCGGCTTTGAAGGGGCGAACAGAATTTGTCCGTTTTTGAATTTCTAACAATAATTCTTTGCCTTCAAGAGTGCTTTCATCTATCTCAACAGTAACCATAAAAAACAATTTTATCGTTTTAATTACTGCGGCAAATATAGATGAAATTATTTGAATTACGCACAGACCGATAAAATATGGGTGCAATTCAAATTGTAATATCTTTATAATAAAAAAGTTACAATCTGATTTGCACTCAAAATATCTGTAAAGTTAGCAACAACCAATAAAATGTGTATATTTGTATCTTGTTTGTCAGTCAAACGATTAATTGTAATACCATTATTTCATGTCAAAAACAGCGCTTATTACAGGAATTACCGGTCAGGACGGAGCTTACCTGACCGAATACCTCATCAAAAAAGGTTACACGGTTCACGGAATCAAACGTCGCTCGTCGCTTTTCAATACCGAACGCATCGATCATCTTTATCAGGAGCCGCACGTGGACAACAGGAATCTGATACTGCACTACGGCGATCTTACCGATAGCATGAATCTGACCCGCATCATCGGCGATGTACGTCCCGATGAAATCTACAATCTTGCCGCTATGAGCCATGTCAGGGTCAGTTTTGATACGCCGGAATACACGGCCAATGCCGACGGTATTGGTACTTTGAGAATGTTGGAAGCCATCCGTTTGTTGGAATTAACCTCCAAAACCCGTTTCTATCAGGCGTCTACATCAGAACTTTACGGATTGGTACAGGAAATTCCCCAGCGCGAAACCACGCCGTTCTACCCACGAAGCCCTTATGCCGTGGCCAAACTGTATGCCTACTGGATTACGGTCAATTACCGCGAAGCATACGGGATGCACGCAAGCAACGGAATCCTGTTCAACCACGAGTCGCCGCTCAGGGGCGAAACCTTTGTCACCCGGAAAATTACCCGCGCCGTATCGCGTATCGTTCTGGGCTTGCAGGACAAGGTTTTCATGGGCAACCTGTCGAGCAAACGCGACTGGGGTCATGCCAAGGACTACATCAAGGCGATGTATCTGATGCTTCAGCAGGATAAGCCCGACGATTATGTCATCGCAACGGGCGTTACGACGACCATACGTGATTTTATCATCATGTCGTTTGCCGAAACGGGCGTCGCTGTTGATTTTAAGGGTAAAGATGTTGACGAACAGGGTTATGTGGCGGGCATTGACGAAGCAGTTTTCGGGCAGAAAGTAGGCGATGCTTATTTAGACGCTTTCCGTAAACGAATCGGAACAACGGTAGTTGGCGTCGATCCGGCTTATTTCAGACCTACTGAAGTAGATATTCTGGTTGGCGACAGCAGCAAAGCGCGGCAAAAACTGGGCTGGCAACCCAAATACAATTTGCAGCAGTTGTGCGAAGATATGATTGTGAGCGACCTGAATCTGATGAAAAAAGAGAATTACCTGAAAGATGGCGGTTATCGGATTTTGAATTATTTCGAATAATGGAACTGAACGCAAAAATATATGTTGCCGGTCATACCGGCCTGGTAGGATCTGCGATCCTGAAAAATCTGCATCAAAAAGGATATTCCAATTTTGTCCTTCGTACCATTGAAGAACTCGACCTGACCGACCAAAAGGCGGTAGCGGATTTCTTTGCGTGTGAAAAACCCGGATATGTGATTCTTGCAGCCGCCAAAGTGGGCGGAATTATTGCCAACAACACCTACCGCGCCGATTTCATCTACGAAAATCTGATGATACAGAACAATGTCATCCATCAGTCATACCTGAATGGCGTCAAAAAATTGGTTTTTCTTGGGAGTACGTGTATTTATCCCAGGGAGGCCTGTCAGCCGATGAAGGAAACCGAGTTGCTTGCGGCGCCGCTCGAATATACCAACGAGCCTTACGCCATCGCCAAAATAGCGGGAATTAAATTGTGCGAAAGCTATAACCTGCAATACGGCACAGATTTTATTGCTGTGATGCCTACCAATCTTTACGGCCCCAACGACAATTTCAACCTCGAAACGTCGCATGTATTGCCGGCTTTGATTCGCAAAATCCATCTGGGAAAATGTCTTGAAGACAAGAACATGCCGGCAATCCAACTTGATTTGGACAAACGTCCCATTGAAGGAATCGACGGGAAAAGTCCTGAACACGCCATTTTCAGTGTGCTGGAAAAATACGGCGTGAAGCGGTTGCCCGACGGTAAAGTACAAATAGAAATCTGGGGTACCGGAACTCCGCGCCGCGAATTTCTATGGAGCGAAGAAATGGCTGATGCCACGGTTTTTGTCATGGAACGGATCAATTTTTCGGACATTGTTGCGGGAATGAACAGCAGAGAAATACGCAACACCCATATCAATATCGGAACAGGAAAAGATATTTCCATTAAGGAAATTGCTTATCTGATCAAGGAAAAAACAGGCTTTACGGGCGACCTGTGGTTCAATGCCGAAAAACCCGACGGCACTATGATGAAACTTACAGATGTAACCAAATTACATTCCTTAGGCTGGCGCCACAAAATTGAAATAGACGAGGGTGTAGAACGGATTTACAGTTGGTATAAAATTTACCGGTAAACCTTTAATAAATATTGCAATTAAAAATCTCTGTGTGACTCTGTGGTCGATAAAGATTTTTACCTTTTTTTCCTCTAAAAGAAAAATCATTATCTTTGTCAAACTTTTAAAAAAAACCAATAGATACTGATAGCATATGAAAACAATTATTCAATTATTTGACGAATGTGTTGTAAAATACAACAGTAATCCATTTCTGTGGGAAAAAAAAACCGATCATTTTGAACCGTTCTCGTTTACGCAAACTAAAGAACAGGTATATCGTTTTGCAGCAGGATTGCTGCAACTTGGCGTCAAACGCAACGACAAAGCAGCCTTGCTTTCCGAAGGCCGCAATGATTGGATCATCGGCGAATTGGCCATCCTGCATACCGGAGCGGTCAATGTGCCGTTATCCATTAAATTAGAAGAACGCAACGATTTGATATTCCGTCTGCAACATTCCGAATCGAAATTCATTATCGTATCAAAAACGCAGTTGCCCAAAATACGCGCCATCGCCGGCGAATTGCCATTGCTGGAAAAAATCATTGTGTTCGACGATCAGGAAGTATATCGTGACAATGAAATTCCGCTCAGCGAGATTTACCGCATGGGCGATGAAAAATTAGCAGCCAATCCGGAATGTGTCAATTCCGTCAGTTCGCAGGTCACCGGCAGCGACTTTGCCAATATCAGCTACACATCGGGAACTACTGCCGATCCCAAAGGCATTATTCTTACGCACCGCAATTATACGGCCAATGTGGAACAGTCGATGTCGCTTATCAAAATACCTTCGCACTACAAAACCCTGATTATACTGCCACTTGACCATTGTTTTGCTCATGTTGCCGGTTTTTACACATTCATGGCCTATGGCGCAAGCGTGGCCACCGTAAAAGTGGGGCGCACAGGTATGGAAACATTGAAAAATATCCCCGTCAACATCAAGGAAATCAGGCCGAATGTCTTATTAAGCGTCCCTTCGTTAGCCAAAAATTTCAGAAAAAACATTGAATCCGGCATCAAGGCAAAAGGCAGTTTCACGTGGAAACTGTTCAATCATGCGCTGAATATGTCCTATTCGTACAATAAGGAAGGTTATAACAAAGGAGGTTTTACGCAATTCTGGAAACGTCCGCTATTAGCGTTGTACAACAAGATTTTGTTTTCGAAGATACGCGAATTTTTCGGTGGAGAACTCGACTTCTTTATCGGTGGCGGCGCTTTGTTGGATATACAGATGCAACGGTTCTATTATGCGCTGGGTATCCCCATGTTTCAGGGCTATGGCTTGTCGGAAGCTACTCCGGTCATTTCGGCCAACAGTAAAACGAAACATAAGCTGGGATCATCGGGTTTCCTTGTACAACCCATGGACTTGAAAATCTGCGACGCCGACGGCCGTGAACTCCCGGTTGGTGAAAAAGGCGAAATCGTGATACGCGGAGAAAATGTGATGGCCGGCTACTGGAAAAACCCGAAAGCCACTTCCGAAACGATACGCGACAACTGGCTTTACACCGGAGACATGGGCTATATGGATAAGGACGGTTTTCTGTATGTGACAGGCCGGTTCAAAAGTCTGCTCATCAGTAGCGATGGCGAAAAGTACAGTCCCGAAGGAATCGAGGAAGAAATTGCCACCAATTCGCGCTATATTGATAATCTGATGCTTTACAACAATCAGGATCCCTATACGGTAGCCCTGATTGTCACCAACAGGGAAGCCCTGAAAAGTTATGTAAAAACGCAAAACATGGAATGGGATTCGCCCGAAGGCAGGCAGAAAGCGCTGAATCTGCTGCAGGACGAAGTTAACCAATACAAAAGAGGCGGAATATATTCCGATAAATTTCCCGAACGCTGGCTGCCGGCTGCCATTGCAGTATTGCCCGAAGGATTTACCGAACAAAACGGATTGATGAACAGTACAATGAAGATTGTACGCGGTAAAATTACCGATCGATACACGGATCGCATTAATTATCTCTTTACAGCGGAAGGAAAAAATATCGTGAATGAGGCGAATATGAAGTCGTTGGAATAATATACATTAGAACATTCTAATCATCAAAATATGCAGGATTCAATCAGTTACGACATCGGCATCAGAGAAATACGCCAATTGACAGGTTTTATAAAGGAGTATCATGGTGTAGATTATACGGAGTATGCTTTAACATCATTCAAAAGGCGTGTGGAAAGATTCCTGATTGCAAATAAATATGGTATGGAAATACTGTTAAAAAAATTAGCATCAAAGGAATTTCTGGATCATTTTGTGGGATGTATCGAAGTAGGAACCACCGAACTTTTCCGTGATCCTACATTTTGGATATTGCTGAAAAATAATTATTTAAACAATATTTTTAAGGAACACTCCAAAGCAAAGATATGGCTGCCCATGTGTGCATCGGGCGAGGAGTTGTACAGTTTATCCATTCTGTTGAAAGAAAACGGATGGATCGAACGTGCGGAAATTTTTGTAACAGGTATGAGCAACGAAACCCTTGAAAATATAAAAGGCGGAAAGATGGAAAGCGAAAAGTACGAAATTTCCCTCAAAAACTATTCCCGCTTCCAGGGAACCGGCCAATTGACTGATTATTTCAGTAAATCAGACCATGATATTACGTTTGACCGCTCGCTGTTCGTTCAAACCCGCTTTATCAAAGAAGGTCTTGAATTTGATCAGGACCTGCCTCACATGCACCTGATTCTTTTCCGTAACAGGTTGATTTACTATAATTCCACCCTGCAAAATAAAGTGTGTGATATGCTGTACAACAGACTAACGCCAAAAAGTCTGCTCGCATTGGGTATACTTGAAGAAATGGAATTGAATATCAACAATAAATACACAATGCTGAACAGAGAAGAAAGTATCTATCAACGAAAAATATAGTGTATTGTTATTATCTCAAATCAGGATATTTCTTAAATACTGAACGCACGTCTTTGTTTCTTTCACCTGATTAGACCACGGTTCGATGTCGTATTCCAGTTCAATATCCACATGGATTGGCCATCCTTCATTTTTAATCAACAGCAATATTTCTGCTATATCCGTTTCACCCTGACCAAAGACTACAGATTTATCGGCCGGTTCTGTATTCGGCCCTGTTTTATCTTTGATATGAATACTGAAAATACGATTATGGTATTTCCTCATGAAATCACAGGGATTCAAACCGGTTGAACCAAAATAGTGACCGGCGTCGAAGTTCAGCATCACAGACGGTGAAACAGCAAGGTATTTATCTATGTCGAATCCTTCCTCAGCAAACTGTCTGTGATTGTGAAAGATGCCATACATGCCATGCTTTTCGGCATAAGGCGTCATTTTTTTGACAGCTTCATCACTGATTTCATCGCAAACGCCTTTGGCGCCCATCGCTTTGGCAGTGCGAAAAGCATAGTCAATTTCTTCATCCGACCATCTGCCCGGAGTGAACTTTAAAATGTGTATGGCAATTCCTGCGTCATCAAACAATTTTTTTGCAGGCGCCACTTTTTCCGGAGTAAGAGCGATACGCCATGCTTTCAAATCTGCATTGTATTGGTTTCGCAGTGCTATCTCTTCGGGCGTCAACTGGCGACGTGCTCCGGGTGCTTCTCCGGAAGCAGGGCGAAACGTCGGGGCTTGAGGAGCTCCAAGGAACGCCTCAAGGTCGGGCCCGCTCCTGAACTCGATTGAATTAATACCTGTTTCCTTACAGTACTTAATACAATTTTCCAAACCGGCAGGCATAAGACGAAAACTGTATGTATTACAGCCGATTTGTACGCCGCCAAATTTTGATCCAAAATCATAAATGCCCGGAAATGATTGAACTGCCGGGGCTGTTTGACAGCAGGATGTGGCGATTGGAGCCAGAGTAGCAGTGGCTAATGTTGCGGCCGTACTGCCTAAAAAAGAACGTCTTGATAATTTGTTGCTCATTGAATAAAGATTTAAGTTAAGGTTTATAGACAAAAAATAGAAAATGGATTTTTCATTCAATAATTATTCCGCGAAGATACACTTTTTTCATAAACGATAAATAGAAAACATTTTTTTTACTATTTTTACATTCAAAAAAATTTTCACTCTTCATCGTGTTACGTATTCTTCTTTTCCCGTTTTCTTTGCTCTTTGGCCTCATTACCTGCGTGAGGAATAAGTTGTACGACTGGAATTGTATTTCATCCGTACAATACAATAATATATATGTGATTAGCGTAGGCAATATCACTGTGGGCGGGACAGGGAAAACACCGTTTGTGGAATTTTTAGTGCGATTACTTTCAGAGAATTATCGAATAGCAGTGTTGAGTCGCGGCTACAAACGTACAACAAAAGGCTTCCGGTTTGTGGACAGTGATGTTACCCCCGGTGAAGCAGGTGACGAACCGTACCAAATCAAAAGAAAATTCGACAACATTGTAGTAGCTGTTGATACTGACAGGATAAGAGGGATAGCCAATATACGCGGAAAATATCCTGATACACAGGTTATTTTGTTAGATGACGCCTTTCAATACCGGAAGATAAGGCCAAATCTGTCTATCATTCTGGTGGATTACCATCGCCCGTTGTATCATGACAGTATGTTACCGGGAGGTCGCTTGCGCGAATGGTCATATTTTGCAAAACGTGCAGATAAAATGGTGGTTACGAAGGCGCCTGACGGAATAACATCTCAAGAGCGACTGACTATAGAACAACGCTATGCTCGTATTTTTCCGCATCAGCTATTTTTTACTGCCATAGGGTATGGTGCTCCATTAGCTGTGTTTCCTAATGGTAAAATCATATCGGATAATGATCTCAACCTGTATCATGTGTTATTGATCACCGGAATAGCCCATCCTGAACCGTTTGAAACTCATATTCGCAAATATGCAGTATCGGTACAGGTGGTAACATTTACCGACCATCATGTATTCTCGGAAAAAGACATAGCTCATATTACCGAAAGATGGAACGCCATCCCTGCTACTAATAAAATATTACTCACTACGGAAAAAGATGCTGTTCGCCTGCAACAGATAAAGATTCCCGAAGAGATCGCCAATGCTGCTTATTATGTACCGATTGAAGTGAATTTTATTGATGATGAGGAAGGATATTTTTTCGGTTTCGCGGATGAAATTCTACAATCGTCTGCCTCAGAAAACTGCGATCCAAATGCGTATAAATCTCGGTAGTGAGGATGGATTCGTGTCCGAGCATTTCCTGTACGGCGCGCAGGTCGGCGCCACCTTCAATCAGATGTGTAGCAAACGAATGACGGAATGTGTGCGGACTGATTTTTTTCTTCAAACCGATGGCTGTTGCCAGATTCCTGATGATCGTGAACACCATTACACGTGAAAGTGCTTTACCACGCAGGTTGAGAAATAAAAAATCTTCATGACCTTTTATAATATCTATTTTCGCACGTTCGGGCATATACAGTCTGATTTCGTTAATAGCCCGGTCGCTGACAGGAACTAACCGCTCTTTGCCGCCTTTGCCTTTTACTTTAATAAATCTTTCCTTAAAAAACAGATCAGAGAGATGCAGTCCAACAAGTTCAGAAACACGCAATCCGCAACTGTACATGGTTTCAAGCATTGCTTTATTTCTATGCCCTTCAGCCCGGCTCATATCAATAGCACCAAGTAAGGCGTCTATTTCCTGCACAGTGAGCACATCGGGTAATTTGCGGCCAATCTTCGGAAAATCCACCATGCTTGCAGGATTGGCGTCAATGAGATTGTCCATCAGCAAAAATTTAAAAAACGCTCTGATTCCTGACAACATACGTGCCTGCGTGCGTGCCTGCAAACCCTGTTCGCCCTTGCAGGCAAGAAAATCCGATAACAACTCCGTGGTTACTTCCTGCGGTGTGGCTGTTGAACCGATGAACTGCAAGTATGCCTGTAATTTGTTCAAATCGTTGTGATACGCTTTTACGGTATTGACCGAAAGGGATTTCTCGATTTTCAACCAGGCAATGAAATCATTTATGCTTTGTTCCCACATGGTATAAAGACCGTAAGACCGTAAGACCGCAAGACAGTAAGATAGTAAGACCGCAAGAAAGTTTTTAAGGTCTTACGAACTACACTGTTATCAGTTCATAATCCGTACTGCCCACTCCCATTTTTTCAGCATGGTGCAGACAAACTCCCCAATTTGTTCTGGGATGAATCATTTTGAATTTGTCTTCGCCCTGCAACTTTCCGTGTTCGTGAATATTAAGGCACGTGTCTGTATTGGCGGCAGCGGCAGTCACCATATCGGCGCAGGCCTTGTCCAACGCTACCGGATCAAAAGAAGCAGCAATACCAATATTTGGAACAATGGGAGCATCATTACTACCCCAGCAATCGCAATCCGGCGAAACATCCATGATGAAACTGACGTGAAAATGCGGTTTGCCCTTGAGCGCAGCCAACGAATACTCGGCTACCTTATAACAGGTAAGCGATGCTGAATTGTTCCATATCACCTGTACGGCGTCGTACTGGCATACAGCAATACATTGCCCGCAACCGGTACATTTAGTACTGTCGATTTCAGCTTTTTTACGTTTGTTAAGCGTAACTGCCTTCGAAGCACAATATTGGACGCACTGTCCACACGAGGTACACTTTTCCTCATCCATCACCGGTTGCGACGAAGAGTGCATTTCTAACTTACCCGCAGCAGAAGCCGAACCCATACCGAGATTCTTGAGCGCTCCGCCAAAACCGGTCTGCTCATGTCCCTTGAAGTGATTCATGGAAATGACGATGTCAGCATCGGCAATGGCAGCGCCTATTTTGGCTGTTTTGCAATACTCGCCGCCGATACTTATTTCGCGATAGTCGATTGCTTTGAGACCGTCGGCGATGATGACGGGACAAGGCACGGCAATGGGATTGAAACCGTTTTCCATGGCGCTTTGCAGATGATCTACCGCATTGGATCGACGTCCACAATACAATGTATTTGAATCGGTAAGGAAGACCCTGGCCTTCTTCGTTTGCAGGAACCGTACCAGCTGAGCGGCATAATTAGGACGAATATAAGCCAGGTTGCCCGGTTCGCCGAAATGAATTTTCACGGCTGTAAACTTTCCGGCAAAATCAATTTGTTCGATACCGGCTTTTTTTACTAAAGTTTCGAGCTTATCTAACAAACTGCGCCCGTTTTTAACTCTTAAATTGGTGAAATAAACCTTTGACATTTTTGATTTTTGATTGGTTAAAAATATCACGCAAAATTATACAATAAGTTGCATATTTTTTAAAAACAAAAGAAAGTTTTTCATTGTTGTCCGGTAAAGTTTGAGAAAAGTCTTTTTGAAGTTCTAATTCACTAATAATCAATTTACGAAAAATAATAACTGGTTTAGTAGCGGCTGTCCGCTAAAATGTGTACTTTTGTGCATGATTATTCTTTGTTTGTATGCAAGTACAAAGATAATCATGAGAGCAGGATTAGACTGCTAAACCTGCTCTATTTTTTTACCGGACAACGTAATTTCAATTAATAAATGCAACCCTTGATTCGCATAAAACGTATGATATAATAATAATGATAGTAGTTAACCGTTTTTATTGTGATCATTTCTGAATAATATGCCCACCAAACACATCATATTTTTCTGTTTCATTTTTTTGACCGTACATGGTTTTTCACAGAAAACCATGTCGTTTGATGAAGATATTGAAAAATATCCGGAAGTGGTTGCCGAAATGTTTTCTACAAACATTACCGGCGACGACAAGGCTTTGATTTCTCAATTTTCCGGCGAGTGGAACAGTGGCGCATTTACCGGCAATGAAAAGATTGCGATCGTCCGCATTTCCAATATTTTTCTTGAAAAGAAAGCCCGTAATATCCATTACTGGATGTTCTGGCGATGTCTGCTGTCATTCAAAAAGGCCGAAAATACTGGGAAAGGATACGACGAATGGATGAAAGCCATAGACGCAGTATGCGGAGAAAGGCTAACAACGCCAACTTCGCTGCAAACGCTGATGACCGCAACGCTTAATTTGTTAAACAAACGAATGATATATTCTTCGGCGGCGAACGACTGGAAATGCTCCAACGACGATTACCGCTTCGATTTCGCCGGCGACCGTTTATCTGTAATCGTTGGCAGTTGCGACCTGTATTGCTGTTCAAAAGGCGACAGCATCATCATCGGACAGACAGCAGGCCGTTTTTCAATGAACAATCAGCAGTGGAAAGGCAAAGGCGGACTGGTAACCTGGGAACGTGCCGGATATGCGTCGGGCGATGTTTCGGCAAGGTTAGGCGACTACGCCATCAACATGACGAAATCGGAATACGAAGCCGATTCGGTGTGGCTGACACATGCTACCTACTTTCCAACGCCGGTGATGGGTAAACTGATTGATAAAGTGCGTAACAATCCAAGCCCGGAATCAGCAATTTATCCCGAATTTATCACTTACCACAAAAAATTTCTTTTCAACAATCTGTATCCTGATATTACTTACGAAGGCGGTATTTCGATACAGGGCGCGCGCGTTATCGGCGCCGGTACCGACGAGGAAAAAGCAATCACCAGGTTAC